>ERZ857693.219-NODE-219-length-86590-cov-7.170729_pt1 | contig 86590 bp, 74 predicted proteins | sample MGYA00519765_ERZ857693 | MGnify/ENA primary metagenome ERZ857693 (study PRJEB31778, sample SAMEA3449354) | human gut metagenome | biome: human gut; feature: human-associated habitat; material: faeces | place: United Kingdom | collected 2010/2012 ... | reverse complement strand
CACAACATAATCTTATTGATGTGTGCGATACAATCAAGGCTGCTGATGGCAGTACTTGGTATTATGTCCGTATTGTAAATAAGTACTACGGATTTGTGGCAGCTCGTTACATTACCAGGGTATAAAAAAATCCCGGCAGGTACCCTCTGCCGGGAGCATATTGTATCATCATTTTCGTGTGAACTTTCGTGAGAACCAGTGTGCAGTTTCTATGTTTTATTGTACATTATCTTGTAACGCGGAACATAATAAAAGTATTGATTTTACAGGGCTTTCGGAGAATTTCTTGTATTTACTGGTGTTTGCGGATTTTCAAAGAATCCGGCTCGAGTCCGGCCAGCGGCACCTCAAAAGTCCTGAATTTTTCAGGGCTTTTTCTTTTTGTGAAAATTCTCGGAGAATCACGGAATGCATGGGAGTAATTGTTTTACTTCCAGGATTTCTGTCGAAAAATGTTTTATGAAAAGTTTATAATTTTTCATACAATGAACATTGAATAACTGTGAAAAAAATGGTATGGTACATAACATAAATGATTTCGAAGGAATACGGGAATACTGAAGATACCGGATGCTTTCGAAGATATGGAGGACAGAAGTTAAATGAAGTTTGGCAGTAAGAAACCAGAAAAGATCCCAATGTATGTCTATTACATTATTGCCGGTATCGTTATCATTCTTCTGAATATGCTTGTAGTTCCGGCAGTGCAGGAAAGAAGTATACAGAAGACAGATTATTCTACATTTATAGAGAATGTGGAGAAGGGTAATGTCACCAAGGCCACTGTGGAAGAGAATTACATTTATTATGAAACAGGGACAGAAGCTTCCGGTGACAGCGTTCTCTGCAAGACTGTTAAGATGGATGATCCTGATCTTGTGAACCGTCTGCTTGACGCAGGGGTAACAATGGATGAGGTCCTTCCGGAAAGCCCGTCAATTTTTATGACGCTTATCCTTAGCTATGTTGTACCAATCGTGATTTTTATCTTTATTGGACGCTGGCTGAGCAAGAAAATGATGTCATCTATGGGTGGTGGTCCCGGAGGAGCAATGTCCTTTGGAAAGAGCAATGCCAAGGTTTATGTCAAATCATCCACAGGGATTAAATTTTCTGATGTGGCAGGGGAAGATGAGGCCAAGGAACTTCTGACAGAAATCGTTGACTATCTCCACAATCCGCAGAAATACACGGAGATCGGAGCATCTATGCCGAAGGGAGCTCTTCTTGTAGGCCCTCCTGGAACAGGTAAAACTCTTCTTGCCAAGGCAGTAGCAGGTGAGGCTGAGGTACCGTTCTTCTCTATTTCAGGATCTGAATTTGTAGAGATGTTTGTTGGTATGGGTGCGGCCAAGGTCCGTGATCTTTTTAAGCAGGCCAATGAGAAGGCGCCGTGTATTGTCTTTATCGATGAGATTGATACGATTGGTAAGAAGCGTGACGGTGCAGGATTTACAGGCGGCAATGATGAGCGTGAACAGACACTGAACCAGCTTCTTACAGAGATGGATGGCTTTGACGGATCCAAGGGTGTCGTGATTCTTGCAGCGACAAACCGTCCGGATTCTCTTGATCCGGCACTTCTCCGTCCGGGTCGTTTTGACAGAAGAATTCCGGTAGAACTTCCTGATCTTCTGGGACGTGAGGAAATTCTCAAGGTTCATGCGAAGAAGATCAAGATTGCAGATACGGTACGATTTGATGAGATTGCCAAGGCTGCTGCCGGAGCTTCTGGTGCAGAGCTTGCCAACATTGTCAATGAGGCGGCACTGAGAGCGGTTCGTGATGGACGTAAATTTGCGACCCAGGCAGATTTTGAAGAGAGCATTGAAGTTGTAATTGCCGGCTATCAGAAAAAGAATCGTGTTCTTTCCAATAAGGAGAAGCTGATCGTTTCCTACCATGAGATCGGACATGCGCTGGTTGCGGCGAAGCAGACAGAATCCGCACCGGTACACAAGATCACGATCATTCCGCGTACTTCAGGAGCACTTGGATATACCATGCAGGTAGATGAGAAGGAACATTTCCTTATGTCCAAGGAAGAACTGGAAAACAAGATCGCTACCTTTACCGGTGGACGTGCGGCAGAGGAACTGATCTTCCATTCTATTACCACAGGTGCATCCAATGATATTGAACAGGCAACCAAAATCGCCAGAGCAATGATCTCACGCTATGGCATGAGTGAGGATTTTGACATGGTTGCGATGGAAAGTGTCAGCAATCAGTATCTGGGAGGAGACAGCAGTCTTGCCTGCTCCTTTGAAACGCAGACACTGCTCGATAAAAAAGTGGTAGAGCTTGTACGTACTCAGCATGAGAAGGCACTTCAGATCCTTAAGGACAACATAGGTAAGCTTCATGAACTGGCAAAATATCTCTATGAACATGAAACCATTACAGGAGAGGAGTTTATGAAGATTCTCGAGACTCCGTCAGAGGCTCAGGAAGTCAGCCTTGCAAAAGAATAAAAACATTTGAGTTCACACCAAAAGACAGTTCCGGTAAATTTCATTGAGAACTGTCTTTTTTTATGCTATACTACAGTGACAGAATAAAATCCGAAACAAAATCAGTGGTACAGAACAGAAACAGGAGGTGGCAGCCAGTGACGGAAATGGATTGCAGGACAGCAGAGAGCATGGTTACACGTTTTATTGACCACAGCCTGTCTATGAATGAACTTGAGGGATTCCTGGATCATATAGAACATTGTCCCTCCTGTTATGACGAACTGGAGACTTATTTTATTGTTCATGAGGCAATGCAGCAGCTGGATGAGGATAAAGATGGAAAGGTTCTCGATTTTAAGAAGCTTCTTGAGCAGGAGATCCGTAGAACCAGGAGGAACATCCATCAGAAGCGGGTTATGTATTTTGTGACAGGGCTTTTATGCGTGTGTGCTGCCATAGCCTTGTGTGTATTTGCGATTTTGGTTATATTCAGTTAACTGGATATATAACAGGAGGACAGGAAACTTGAGTGAAAAAATATTGTTGATAGATGGACACAGCATACTGAACCGTGCTTTTTACGGACTTCCGGATCTGACAAACTCAGAGGGGAAACATACAGGCGCGGTTTATGGATTTTTGAATATTCTTTTTCGTATCCTTGAGGAGGAGAAGCCGGAGTATCTGACCGTTGCATTTGATCTTCATGAGCCGACTTTCCGGCACAAGATGTATGAAGCATATAAGGGAACAAGAAAGCCAATGCCTGTGGAACTTCGGGAGCAGGTACCGTTGATCCGAGAAGTCCTCACCTCTATGGGCGTGAAGACAGTTTCCATGGCAGGTTATGAAGCGGATGACCTTCTTGGTACGCTGGCATTTCGAAGTGAAAAACAGGGCATGGAGGTCACGATCCTCTCAGGAGACAGAGATCTTCTCCAGCTTGCGACAGACAGGATCATGATCCGCCTTCCCAAGACATCCCGCGGCAAAACGACGATTGAGAATTTTCATGCAGAGCAGGTTCTGGAGAAATATCAGGTCACACCGCCTCAGATTATTGAATTGAAAGCTCTGATGGGGGATTCCGCAGATAATATCCCGGGAATTCCGGGGGTAGGAGAGAAGACTGCCACCAAATTGATCGTACAGTATGGTTCTATTGAGAATGCCCATGAACATCTTGAAGAAGTGAAACCAAACAAGGCAAGAGAATCTCTTCGTGAGCATTATGATCTGGCAGTTTTAAGTAAATCTCTGGCAACGATCAATACACAGAGTCCGATCGAGTTCTCCTATGAGGAGGCACGGATCAGAAATCTCTATACCCCGGAAGCTTATGAACTCTGTAAACGTCTGGAATTCAAGAATCTTTTGGGACGTTTTGACGTGACAAGTGTGCCGGAGCAGACCATGGCGGATGATTTTTTTACCTGTGAAGATCTGGCCGGAGCCGAGGCACTTTTTCAGAAAGCAGCATCCAAAGTCTGTGCAGGCATAGAACTGCTCTGTGACAAAGAGAATGTCTATGGAGTTGGAATCGCACTGGAGGAAAATGAGGTCTACCATATCCCGGTGGAGGGACTTGTGACAGGAGAGTATCTTTGCGGTAAGTTAGAGGAACTTTCAGAGACGACGATACTGTGCTGTATGGATGTCAAGAGTGTCCTTAAGCATGTGAAGCTTACAGAAGCCTCGAAGTTATTTGATGTGGGGATTGGAGTGTATCTTCTGAATCCGTTGAAATCCTCCTATACCTTTGATGACGTGGCGAAAGAATACCTGGACGGGAAACTGCTTCCGACCCGAGAAGACCTTTTGGGCAAAGAAACTTTCCGGACAGCCTGGGAGAAATCTTTGGAAGGACTGGGAACCTATGCCTGTTATGTGGCGTACACCGTCCTTGCGTCCAGAGTGCCGATCGAAAAAGCACTTCATGAGACAGAAATGTGGAAGGTTTATACAGAAATGGAACTCCCGCTGGTATTCACCCTGGATTCCATGGAGAAATGGGGAATTTGTGTCAGAGGCGAGGAACTGAAGAATTACGGTGAGAAACTGAGTATCCGTATTCATGAACTGGAAAAGCTGATCTGGGAGCAGGCCGGTGAGGAATTCAATATCAATTCCCCGAAACAGCTGGGTGTGATCCTGTTTGAAAAGATGGAAATCCCGGGCGGCAAGAAGACAAAGACAGGTTACTCTACAGCAGCAGATATTCTGGAGAAGCTTGCGCCGGAGTATGAGATCATCAAGAATATCCTGGAATACCGCCAGCTTGCCAAGCTTAAATCTACCTATGCAGATGGACTGAGTGCTGTGATCGAAGCAGACGGAAGGATTCATTCTACCTTTAATCAGACGATTACGGCAACCGGACGGATCAGCAGTACAGAACCGAATCTTCAGAATATTCCGGTCAGGATGGAACTTGGAAGACTGATCCGTAAGGTTTTTGTGCCGGAAGACGGATTCGTGTTCCTGGATGCGGATTATTCTCAGATCGAGCTGAGAGTCCTTGCACATATGTCCGGAGATGAGAAACTGATCCAGGCATATCGGGAGGCACAGGACATCCATCGACTGACGGCTTCTCAGGTTTTTCATGTGCCGTTTGATGAGGTTACACCGCTCCAGCGAAGAAATGCCAAGGCAGTCAACTTTGGAATTGTATACGGCATCAGTTCTTTTGGCTTAAGCCAGGATTTAAGTATTACCCGCAAAGAGGCAGCAGCCTATATCGAGAAATATTTTGAGACCTATCCCAAGATTAAGGGATTTCTCGATGAACTTGTAAAAACAGCGAAAGAAAAAGGCTATGTATCGACAATGCTCGGACGCCGCCGTCCGGTACCGGAACTTAAATCCAGCAATTTCATGCAGCGTTCCTTCGGAGAGAGGGTGGCGATGAACTCACCGATCCAGGGAAGTGCGGCAGACATTATCAAGATTGCGATGAACCGTGTATACGAAAGAATGAAACAGGAAGGATTAAAGTCAAGGCTTGTCCTTCAGGTACACGATGAGCTCCTGATCGAAACCAAAAAAGAAGAAATTGACATTGTGTCAAAGATTCTGGAAGAAGAAATGAAGGGTGCTGCACATTTGTCCGTGGAGCTTGAGATTGATATGCACCAGGGCGAAAACTGGTATGAGGCAAAATAAATGAAGATTATAGGAATTACAGGAGGGGTCGGTGCCGGTAAGAGCACCGTCCTCGATTATCTGGAGAAAGAATTCAACGCCTGTGTGCTACAGGCAGACAAAATCGGTCATCTGGTCATGGAACCGGACGGTATCTGTTATGATCAGGTTATCGCATTGTTCGGAAAAAAAATCATAAAAAACGATAAAACCATTGACCGGAAGATAGTTTCTGATGTAGTATTTGCCCATGAAGAAATGCGGCAGAAGCTGGATGATATTATTCATCCGGCTGTAAAGAGGTATATTCTGGATGAGATTGAGGTACAGCAAAGAGCAGGCTGCCCGCTCATGGTAGTGGAGGCTGCCCTTCTTCTGGAAGATCATTATGATGCATTCTGTGACAAAGTGTGGTATATTCATACAGACCGGGAAATCCGGATCGAACGTCTGATGAGCAGCCGGGGCTACACAAGAGAAAAGGCCGGAAACATCATTGCACGTCAGGCAACAGAGGAATTTTTCCGGGAACATGCAGATTATATCATACAAAATAACGGAGATCTGAAGGAAACATGGAGTCAGATCGAAGAAGGGATCAGGGCATTATGAGATTTTGCAGTATTGCAAGCGGCAGCAGTGGAAATTGCATTTACATAGGATCCGAGCAGGCGCACATGCTGGTGGATATCGGCATCAGTGGAAAGAAGATGGAGGCAGGACTCAACAGCATCGATCTTACAGGCCGTGATCTGGACGGGATCCTGATCACGCATGAGCACTCAGATCATATCAGGGGACTGGGCGTGATCGCACGCAAATACGGGATTCCGGTTTATGCAACGGAGGGTACGATAGACGCGATGGTCAAGAGTGGATCCCTTGGGAAACTTCCGGAGGGGATTTTCCGTGAGATAAAGGAGGACGAGCCTTTCGCAGTTAAGGATCTGACCATCAATCCTTTTACCATTCCTCATGACGCGGCACAGCCGGTCGGTTATCGCGTGGAATGTGGAGAAAGTTCCGTTGGTATCGCGACGGACCTTGGTAATTATAATGAATATATTGTCGAAAATCTTCAGAATCTGGATGCACTCCTTCTGGAAGCAAACCATGATATCCGGATGCTTCAGGTTGGAAAATATCCCTATTATCTGAAACAGAGGATTCTTGGAGAAAAAGGGCATCTGTCCAATGAAAATGCAGGCAGGCTTCTGTGCCGGCTTCTTCACGATAATATGAAAGCAATTTTTCTTGGACATTTAAGCAGGGAAAACAATTATGAAGAACTTGCTTACGAAACTGTATGTTCAGAGGTAACAATGGGAGACAACCCTTACAAATCAAAAGATTTCAGAATTCAGGTAGCGCACAGGGATTTTGCTTCTGAGGCAGTTACCGTATAAGAGAAAGGGAGACAGTTATGAAAAAAACAATCATTACAGTAGTAGGAAATGATACCGTGGGAATCATTGCAAAGGTATGTACTTATCTTGCAGAGAACAATGTAAATATCCTGGATATTTCTCAGACTATCGTTCAGGGGTATTTCAACATGATGATGATCACAGATACCAGCGCTTCCGAAAAAGACGCTGCAACTATTTCAAAGGATCTTTCTGAAATCGGTGACAAGATCGGTGTAGTGATCCGCTGCCAGCATGAAGATATTTTCAATGTAATGCACAGAATCTAAAATAAAAACTGATAAACCGTAACTGTGAGGGGACTGAACAGTTACGATAAACCTTAATAAAGGAGCACCGACATGTTAAATATATTTGAAGTAAATGAAACAAATAAGATGATCGAACAGGAAAATCTGGATGTGCGTACCATTACTATGGGTATCAGTCTTCTGGACTGCATTGACAGTGACCTGGAGACTATGAACCAGAAAATTTATGACAAGATCACCACAAAGGCAAAAGATCTTGTGGCTACAGGTGACAAGATTGCAACAGAATTCGGGATTCCGGTTGTAAATAAACGAGTTTCCGTAACACCGATCGCACTTGTAGGCGGTGTGGCATGTCATTCAACAGAAGATTTTGTCTCTGTTGCCAAGACGCTTGACAAAGCAGCCAAGACCATTGGCGTTAACTTCATCGGTGGATATTCTGCACTGGTAAGTAAGGGAATGACACCGGCAGAGGAGCTTCTGATCCGTTCCATTCCTCAGGCACTTGCTGTTACGGAACGTGTCTGCAGTTCTGTAAATGTCGGTTCTACCAAAACCGGTATCAATATGGATGCGGTCAAACTGATGGGAGAGATCGTTCTTGAAACAGCAGAGGCCAGCAAGGATCAGGATTCCCTTGGATGTGCGAAGCTGGTTGTATTCTGCAATGCACCGGATGATAACCCGTTTATGGCAGGTGCATTCCACGGTGTGACAGAGGCAGACTGTATCATCAACGTTGGTGTCAGCGGTCCTGGCGTTGTCAAGACAGCACTGGAGGCTGTACGTGGGGCAGATTTCCAGACACTCTGCGAGATGATCAAGAGAACAGCGTTTAAGGTAACACGTGTGGGCCAGCTGGTGGCACAGGAGGCATCCAAACGTCTTGGAGTACCGTTTGGCATCGTTGACCTTTCTTTGGCACCGACACCGGCAATCGGTGACAGTGTTGCTGAAATCCTGGAAGAGATCGGTCTTGAGAGAGTCGGAGCACCGGGAACGACAGCAGCTCTTGCTCTTTTGAACGATCAGGTCAAAAAGGGCGGTGTTATGGCGGCTCAGGCAGTCGGTGGTTTAAGTGGTGCATTTATTCCGGTCAGCGAGGATCAGGGAATGATCGATGCGGTAAATCTTGGTGCACTGACACTTGAGAAGCTGGAAGCAATGACCTGCGTCTGCTCGGTAGGTCTTGATATGATCGCAATTCCGGGAGACACAAAGGCAACTACGATCGCCGGAATCATTGCGGACGAATCTGCGATCGGTATGATCAACCAGAAGACAACCGCAGTCAGAGTGATCCCTGTTATCGGCAAGGGTGTAGGTGAGACTGTAGAATTCGGCGGACTTCTCGGCTATGCACCGATCATGCCGGTCAACCAGTTCTCCTGTGATGCGTTTGTAGAAAGAGGCGGACGTATTCCGGCCCCGATCCACAGCTTTAAGAACTGATCAATTCGCAAAAAAGTCAAAAAGTGATTGACAGATACAGTTTCGTATGGTAAAGTATAAAACAACAAAACCGATGAGGAAGAAGAGTAAATGATCCGGCAACATTCCAGAGAGCAGGTAATGGTGGAAGCCTGTATGAAGCGGATGATTGAATGGCCTTCCGAGGGCAGTCCGAAATTCGTATCTGGAGAGTAGGCACTGACGGGAACCGAACCCGTTACCAATCAGGAGTGTATGTTTGTACATGAGAAAGTGGACGATACGTCAATTTGAGTGGTACCGCGATAATAAGAAATTATTACCGTCTCAAGCATAGCTTGAGGCGGTTCTTTTTTTCTCATGGCACAGAAAATGTAGAAAGAGAGAGGAAAAAGACTATGAAAAAAAGAATGTTAGTAATCGCAGCAGCAGTAGCAACCAGTATGATGATGGCTTCACCGGTAATGGCGGATGATTTCAAGGTGGGTATCTGCAACTATGTGGATGATGCTTCTCTGAATCAGATCGTAGACAATATCCAGAGCCGTCTGGAAGAACTTGGCGAAGAAAAGGGTGTCACTTTTGATGTGTCTTATGATAACTGTAATGCAGATGCCAGTGTCATGGAACAGATTATTTCTGATTTTCAGGCTGACAACGTAGATCTGATGGTTGGTGTGGCTACACCGGTAGCAATGCGTATGCAGTCCGCAACAGAGGGAACTGAGACACCGGTTGTATTTTCAGCAGTATCTGATCCGGTCGGTTCCGGACTTGTAGATTCTCTGGATGCTCCTGGAGCAAACATCACAGGAACCAGTGATTATCTGGATACTTCTTCCATCATGAAACTGATTCAGGCACAGAATCCGGATGTAAAGAAGATCGGACTCCTCTATGACGTAGGACAGGATTCCTCCACAACAGCGATCCAGGAAGCAAAGGATTATCTGGATAAAGAAGGCATTGAATATGTTGAGCGTACCGGAACTACAACAGACGAGGTCCAGCTTGCGGCAGAAGCACTGATCGCAGATGGCGTGGATGCAGTGTTCACACCTACAGACAATACGATCATGACAGCAGAGCTTTCTATCTATGAGAAATTCATCGAGGCAGGAATCCCGCACTATACAGGAGCAGACTCCTTCGCACTGAACGGTGCATTTGTAGGCTATGGTGTAGATTATGCAAATCTTGGACAGAAGACAGCGGATATGATCGCAGATATCCTGGTAGATGGAGCAAAACCATCCGAGACAGCTGTTGAAACCTTTGATAACGGAACTGCAACTGTAAACACAGAAACCTGTGAGGGTCTTGGTCTTGACCTTGAGACTGTCAAAAAAGAATTCGAACCTCTCTGCACACAGGTTAATGAGATCACCACTGCAGAAAGCTTTGAAGATATAGAAAAATAAAGTAACTGTGAGGGTACTGAACAGTTACAAAATAGAATCGAACTAACTGGAGGAATTTATCGTGACGATTGCAACCATGCTCTCCCTTGGAGAGACAGCCCTGAAGCTGGGACTGATCTGTTCTCTGACTGTCCTTGCTCTGTTTCTTAGCTATTCTATGCTGAATGTCTGCGATCTTTCCACTGACGGCTGCTTTACTTTTGGAGCAGCCGTAGGTGCTGTCGTGGCAGTCAGCGGCCATCCGTTTCTGTCTGTGATAGCGGCGATGCTCGCCGGTGTACTGTCAGGCTTTGTAACTGCGATCCTGCAGACCAAGCTTGGCGTAGACAGTCTGCTTGCCGGAATTATCGTAAATACAGCCTTGTATTCCGTGAATATTGCAGTGATGGGAGGATCTTCTCTCATCAATATGAATCGGACAGTAACTGTATTTTCCATGATGAAGGAGGCACTCTCCAGCACACCACTGAAGGGAAGAGAGGATATCATTGTTGCACTGATCGCAGTGATCCTTGTCGTTGCATTTCTGGTATTTTTCCTCAAAACAAGGCTTGGCCTTGCAATCCGGGCAACGGGAAATAACTCTGACATGGTAAAATCTTCTTCCATTAACCCGGTGTTTACCACAATCATCGGACTGTGCGTGGCAAATGCATTTACTGCACTTTCCGGATGTCTTCTGTCTCAGTCGCAAAAATCTGTAGATATCAACATCGGACAGGGAATGGTCACGATCGCACTGGCCTCTCTTCTGATCGGTGGTACGCTCCTCGGCCGTGGCGGGATCTTTGTGAGAGCCGTGGGAATGGTTCTTGGTTCCTTTATTTTCCGCCTTGTATACACCATCGCACTTCGATTCAATATGCCGGCATTTATGCTGAAGCTGGTATCCTCTGTCATCGTTGTTCTTGCAATCTCCGGACCATATCTTAAGCAGCAGTGGCCGCAGATCAGACGTCGACTGACACACAGAAAAGGAGGCAGATGAGGATGTTAAAGATCAGTCATATCGCAAAAACATTTAATCCGGGAACGGTAAATGAAAAAAAAGCAATCGAGGATCTTTCTCTGGAACTTAAGAAGGGTGACTTTGCAACGATCATCGGCTCTAACGGTGCCGGAAAATCAACTCTTTTCAATGCAGTCTGTGGTGATTTTATGACGGATGCAGGTGCGATCGAGCTGGATGGCAGGGATATTACTTTCATGCCGCAGCATGTGCGTGCAAAGGAGATCGGCCGTCTTTATCAGGATCCGATGCGTGGAACAGCACCTGGTATGACGATTGAGGAAAACCTTGCCCTTGCAGCGGGAAAAGGCGGTTGGCTTTCTCACACGACCCGCCAGGAAAAAGAAAGATTTCGTGAAGAATTAAAGAAACTTGATATTGGTCTGGAAAAACGTATGAGCCATCCGGTAGGACTTCTTTCCGGTGGACAGCGGCAGGCACTTACTCTTCTGATGGCGACCATGAATCCACCGAAGCTTCTGCTTCTGGATGAACATACAGCAGCGCTTGATCCGGGGACTGCCGAGAAGGTCCTGAACCTGACAAAACGTATTGTGGAGGAACATCAGCTCACCTGTCTGATGATCACTCACAATATGCAGTCTGCGATCGATCTCGGAAACAGGATCCTGATGATGGACTCCGGTAATATTGTGCTGGACATCGGCGAGGAAGAGAAGAAGAATATGACTGTGGATGCACTTCTTGAGAAATTCAGGACAGGAGCAGGTAAGGCTCTTGATAATGACCGTATTCTTCTGTCAGACTAAAAAATAAAAACCATCACTGATAAAGGAAATCTGTATGCTTGCGGGATTCAAAAGTCAGTGATGGTCTTTTTTATGTCAGTATTTACAGGATGACAAGCTGTTTCTGGTATTCGTGAACGAACTTTCTGCCATTTTTCCGGCAGAGCAGCTTTTCGTAGAGGTTGGATGAGAAGACGGTTTCATATAGAAACGATCTTCCGGATTCATCGAGAAGGCTGTTTGCGTCAGCAAGCTTGGTGATGAGTGGAATCGAGCTGCTGTCCTTGATCTCCTTCAGTAATGTGCTGCTTTCCCGGCGAAAACCAAGTACGCGTGCGTAAGGAACGGTGGCGGGCACTTCCCGGATTCCGAGGATGATATGGAGCAGTGCCCGCTGGATCCTGCTCTGGGTAAGTTCTTTTGTCTTCAGGAAGGAGGCAGCCTGAAGAAAACCATTGAGTTCATTCGAGCGGTTTATGATTCGTTCTGCGAGATCCCTGGAGACATCCAGGTAACTGCAAAAGCTGTCTGCATTTTCTTTTAATATACAATAGGATAGAAGCGGATCCAGGGCATCTTCTGTCAGGAATTCATTCCTTTGCAGAGAAGAGGCAAGGAGTAATGAAATCTCATCCGGAACCTGTGAGGCAATCCGGGAAATTGTTTCTGGTGTGAGTGTGGCTTTCAGTAATTCGCGGATCGCAGAAGCTGAGGCAAAGGTGTTGCCATCCGTACGGGAGAATCTGTCGGAACCGTCAGTCTCTGCAAGTGTTTCATGATAGCCCATTCCCTGACGTTTCAGGGTGACCGGTTTTATATTGCTCTTAAGGCGGAGAAGTGCCTTGCAGTATTCGATACCGAGAATGTTGTTGGGCGAATTCAGAATCTGTACGATCTGATTCAGGAGCGGAGTAAGAACACCATCAAAATCATCTCCTGTAAAATTATGGGGATTTTTGAAATATTCTGTCAGTGCCTGGCATCTGGCAGAAGGAAAAGACAGTCCGTTATTCAGAAATTCCTTCAGTAATTGCCGGTATTCTTCTGGTTCTTCTACGAGAATTTCTGCCAGTTCCATAAGAGCGGAAACTTCTCCGTACTCACTTCCGAAACAGAGACTGTCCACAATATGCAGTCCGTCCAGCATGGAAACGCCGCCCATGGCAAAGGCTTCCGCACTGGCGGTACTTACAGACACCGGCATCTCAAGTACGAGATCCGCACCACATCGAAGTGCCATCTCAGCCCGTACATGCTTCGGAAGAAGCGCAGGAGTGCCTCTTTGTACATAATCTCCGCTCATGGCGACGATCACATAATCTGAATTCAGTTTTTTTTTGCAGTAATCTATCTGGTATTTATGTCCTTTATGAAACGGATTGTACTCCGCAATGATCCCGGTTACTTTCATAATAAAATCCTCTCTGCCCACGGCAAAAGTTATCTGGTTTTTCCTATTGTAGCATACGTAAAAAGACGCGGCAAGCTGATATCATGAAGTGTATTGTGGGCAATGTCACCAAATGATATAATTTGTTTATACAGATAAATTGCAGAAAGGAGACAGACATGAAAAAAAGAATTCTGAAAAAGGCCCGCATACAGTTGCAGATCTGTATTCCTCTTTTATGCATTGGAATTCTCGCAGCAGGTGTGTTGATCGTCAAAAACTTATCCTGGGCAGAAATATCGATGGCCGCCGTTGGTATTTTGATCGGTATATACGGATTGTATGGAATTCTGGATGCCGGAAATTTCTGCATTGCGTATGATGATGAAGAAATCATGGTCAGAGATTTTCGGAGAAAAACAAAAAAATTTTATTATCAGGATCTGGAAGGGTTCTGTTTTCAGAACAATTTTGAGGAGGTCATCCTCTACTTTAAAAACGGCAGGATCGTGCTTGATGATGCGACCGAGGGAAAAGAACGTTTCGTCAAGGTTGCAGAGAGAAAATATACAAAATATCATTGTGGACAAAGAATGCCGGAACTTTGGGAAAGATCCAGACATACAGTCATTCTTGTCGTGCTTGCCGTTTGGGGTATGTGCATGGCATGTATGGGGATCGCCAGTATACTTCCGCCGAGAGAAGAAATAGAATTTTATGGACAGATTCATGTGGAGCCACTCGAGCAATACGCTGAAGACATAAATTTTTATATGGATGGAAAAGAAATCTATATAGCTGCTTATGAAGATGTTCTGTTGAACAAAGAATTATTTCAGGAAGAACTTCTGGCAGGTAAAAAGTTCAAACTGGAAACAGAGCTGGCAGGAGAAAAAAAGGAGATGTATTATACGGTGCGATATCTGGAAGATGAAGATGGAAATGTGTTTATTTCTTATTATTCCAGCGGAAAAACAAATCTGTTTTATATCTCAGGGCTGGCGGCAGTGATTCTTGCGATGACAGTCTTTATGTGGAGAATAGATGTAAACAAGAAAAAATATGCGAGGATCTACAGATTTTTCTTTAAGGACTGAAAAAGTTCGTGATTTTTCCCCAAATTGCACTTCAAAAAATACCTTTACTTGGAAGAATCTCCCTGTCAACCACTTGAAAAGAGCCAGAACTGGGGGTATAATGAAACTAGCTGTGAGGTCATATTCAGGATTCTCACATGGTCATAAGACCGAAATAACGAAAGGAGCCATTTTAATCATGGGATTTGTTGATTTACTCAAAGAAAGAGCCAAAAAAAGCATCAAAACTATCGTACTGCCAGAGACAGAGGACATGAGAACTCTGGAGGCAACTGATAAGATTCTGAAAGAGGGAGTTGCCAAGATCGTTCTCATCGGAAACGAAGAAGAAATCAATAAGAAAGCTGCTGAAGGCGGATTTGATATCTCAGGAGCAACTATCGTTGACCCGGAGACATCTGACAGAACTCAGGCATACATTGACAAATTTGTAGAACTGAGAGCAAAGAAAGGTATGACACCTGAGAAAGCAAAAGAAATCCTCCATACTCAGTACCCATACTATGGTGTAATGATGGTAAAAATGGGTGATGCAGACGGTATGGTATCCGGTGCATGCCACTCTACAGCAGACACACTTCGTCCATGTCTGCAGATCCTGAAGACAAAACCGGGAACAAAGCTTGTATCTGCTTTCTTCCTGATCGTAGTTCCGGATTGCGAATATGGTGCAAACGGAGCATTTGTATTTGCTGACTCTGGTCTGAACCAGAACCCGACTCCGGAAGAACTTTCTGCAATCGCAGCTTCTTCAGCAGAATCCTTCCAGCTTCTTGTTGAAGAAGAGCCGATCGTTGCAATGCTTTCACATTCCACAAAGGGAAGTGCAAAACATCCTGACGTAGACAAGATGGTAGAAGCTACAAGAATCGCAAAAGAAGAGCATCCGGAACTCAAACTGGACGGAGAATTCCAGCTTGACGCTGCAATCGTACCAAGCGTTGGTGCATCCAAAGCTCCGGGAAGCGAAGTTGCAGGTAAGGCAAACGTTCTTGTATTCCCTGACCTTGATGCAGGAAACATCGGATACAAACTTGCTCAGCGTCTTGGTAAAGCAGAAGCATACGGACCTGTTACACAGGGTATCGCAAAACCGGTTAACGACCTGTCCAGAGGATGCTCTGCAGACGATATCGTTGGTGTTGTTGCTATCACAGCTGTACAGTGCCAGGCTGAAGACAAATAATTTTTCCACAACAAATATTACATATTGAAACATATTGAACAGGAGAATTTAAAATGAATGTATTGGTAATTAACTGCGGAAGTTCCTCTCTGAAATATCAGCTCATCAACTCTGATACAGAGGATGTTCTGGCAAAGGGGCTTTGCGAAAGAATCGGAATCGACGGAAGACTGGTTTATCAGAAAGCCGGATCCGATAAAGAAATCACAGAGTGTGCAATGCCTACACACAAAGAAGCAATTCAGTTCGTACTGGATGCTCTCACCAACGACAAAACAGGTGCGATCAAGAGCCTCAAAGAAGTAGATGCAATCGGACATCGTATCGTACACGGCGGCGAGAAATTTGCTTCTTCAGCAGTGATCACAGACGAGATGATCGCAACAGTAGAAGAGTGCAACGACCTTGCACCACTTCACAACCCGGCAAACCTGATTGGTATCCGTGTCTGCTCTGAACTTATGCCAGGCGTACCGCAGGTTGGCGTATTCGATACAGCTTTCCATCAGACAATGCCTGCAAAAGCATATCTGTACGGACTTCCGATCGAATACTACAAAAACTACAAAGTAAGAAGATATGGTTTCCACGGAACCTCCCACAGCTTTGTATCCAAACGTGCTGTTGAATTCCTTGGCCTTGACAAAGACAACTCCAAAGTGATTGTCTGCCACCTTGGAAACGGATCTTCCATCAGTGCTGTCAAGAATGGCAAATGCGTAGACACTACCATGGGACTTACACCACTTGAAGGTGTTGTTATGGGAACACGTTCCGGTAACATCGACCCGGCAATCGTTGAGTTCATCGCAAAGAAAGAAAACCTTGATCTTGCAGGTGTTATGAATGTGCTGAACAAGAAATCTGGTCTTCAGGGTATGTCCGGAGTCGGCAGTGACATGCGTGACATCAGAGCAGCAATCGAAGCCGGAAACGAAGATGCCAAGAATGCATACGATGTACTCTGCTATGGTATTGCCAAATTTATCGGCGGATATGTAGCAGCTATGAACGGTGTAGATGCAATTGTATTTACAGCTGGTATCGGTGAGAATGTAGGAGCACTTCGTAAAGATGTATGTAACTACCTCGGATACCTCGGAGTTGAGATCGATGACACAGCAAACAATACATTTGGTGAAGAAATCGTTATTTCTACAGCAGACTCCAAGGTTAAGGTTGCAGTTATTCCTACAAATGAAGAACTTGCAATCTGCAGAGATACAGTAGCACTGGTAAAATAATAATACCAGGGTTCAAAGCAGTTTACTGCGGAACAATCCGTATTAAAGAGAGGGAATTTACCGCTGAAGGCAGATTCCTTCTCTTTATCTGTAACTGTGAGGGTGCTGAACAGTTACCTTTATCTTAATAAAGAATATTTTTTTTCGAAAATACAATTTAATGAAAAATCAGATTGACAAACTATAGTCATCTATGTATAATTGATAAGGTGTGAGTAGGAGATAATTATGCAGATTCATTTATCAGATATTATAGAAAGTGAAGGAAAGGTCGTTCAGATCACTCCGGAACTTGAACTGGATAAAATTTCATTTCAGCTGGGAGAATATCAGCTTATAGACAAGACTCCGGTAAGCCTTACCATTGCCAATACAGGCAATAAGGTTCTGGAACTTACAGGAAACGGAAGTGTTATCGTGGGTATTCCCTGTGACCGCTGTCTGGAGCAGGTGTTAGTTGAGATTCCATACAGTATTGAGCGTAAGCTGGATATGAAGCAGTCTGATGAAGACAGAGTAGAAGATCTGGATGAGAATGACTATCTCACGGGAACAGACCTGGATGTGGACCGGTTGGTCTATCTTGAGGTACTGATGAACTGGCCTTTGAAGGTTCTCTGCAGAGAGGACTGTAAGGGTATTTGCAGCCAGTGCGGTAAGAATCTGAATGACGGACCCTGCGGATGTGCAGAGGAGCCGAAGGATCCACGTATGGCGGCCATCAGTGATATATTTAGTAAATTTAAGGAGGTGTAACCTATGTCCATATGTCCAAAGAACAAATCATCCAAAGCTAGACGTGATAAAAGACGTGCTAACTGGAAAATGAGTGCTCCGAACCTGGTAAAATGCAGCAAATGCGGCGCCCTGATGATGCCTCACAGAGTTTGCAAAGAGTGCGGAAGCTACAACAAGAAAGAAATCGTGAAAGTAGAAGACTAATCACAACAATAAGAAGCAGGATCCACAGGGGTTCTGCTTTTTTTGTATTGAAAAGCAAGGAGAAATGGAGGGCAGAGATGAAAAAGAGTGACATTTTTGAAAATCTTGTGATGAATTTTTCTATAGATACGGAAGAATTATCGAAGGCAGATGAAAAGAAACGGAAAGCAGTCCCGGCCAGGCTGGAGATTCTGGCAGAGGGTCTTGCTGCAAGATGGAGTCTTGAACAGATCAATCAGAAGCTGGAGGAGAATGAGTGCGAGAAGCTTTATGCAAGAAGCTTTTATGAAGCGTGCCTGATTTATGCGTTTGAGCATCGGATGGACTACGAGGAATGGAAGGAGCTTTTTGCAGAAGGAAGAAAACTGTTCGAGAAATCCAAAGGAGACGAGAAGAGTTTTTTCAGGGGCGGAAAGATCACGTTGAAGGAACTCAAAGAATATATGGAGGCAGAATCTGTCTCCGAGGAATTGGAGACAATGTTTCTGACCAGATCTCTGGAAGAAAAAATCATAAAAAGCGATTCGGAGGAAGAATTCTTGTCTTTTGTGCAGGAAAATATCGAGAAATTTTCCTCTGTCAGAGAGCGTGCGAGATATTACTTCTGCAAATATCTTTATTTTTATATTCAGGATCGTTGTGACCGCTACTATGAAAGCTGCATAAAAGAAGAAAAACTGCGCAATCAGTATGGGAATGTGCGTGACAAAGAAGAGCGGGGAAGGGAAGAGAAATTTGCACTGGAGGAACTTGCCTTTCTGAAGCCTCTGACAAAGTTAAAAAGAGATGCCGACAAACAGAGAAACAATATGTCGCTGGAGGAAAAAAAGGAATATCTGGAGAATACAGCACTGACACCGGGCGGTATCTTTGATGAGTTTAATTATTTTTATTTTGGCTATGTCTCTGTGGACTGGATGGAGATCCTCTTTGAACTGTATGGAAATTTTGACCAGTGGCCGCAGAATATGAAGATCCGTGTGGCACATTCGCTGGGACTGTGCAGTCAGAATCCATCTCCGGAGGAATGGAAAACTGCTGCTGCAAAGCTTTTATTGATGGAAGAAGAGCAGAGAAAAAAAGAGGAGGAAAAGGATACCTGTGGAGGCAGAGAAGAGGGAGACCGCAAAAAAGCCTATCAGAGAGGACGCTCCGGAGAAGATTTTTTCCGTGAATTTATTACAGGAGGCAGGGATATCAACCGGGCGACACTGATAAGCTTTCTTCTGTTTGTCAGGATGAGAGTGCCACTGGATGATGAGAACAAGATCACAATGAACCGTCTGAACCGTATTCTGATGAACTGTGGTTTTGCCGGACTGAAGCCGGATCAGGAATTTGACCGTTTTGTGATTCGATTTCTTCGTTCGACAGAGCCCTTGGATGTTCTGGAGGAAGAGGTGGAGAAGCAGGTGGTCCAGGGAAAGAATTTCTATCTTTACAAAGTATATCGTGATTCCTACTGTCACCAGAAAGAACTCCTGGATTATCTGGTATAAAAAACAAATTTGCTAGATGATCTTATATACTGTAATTAACAAACAAAACCGGTAACTATTCAACAGTATCAGGAGAGGGAGGAAAGACAATGAAAAATTTCAGAAGATTTTTTGTAAGAACAGTCTTAGGAATTATCGCAGGATTACTTTTGAGCACGGGAGGAACAGCCACTTTGGTACAGGCAGCCGGGATCAGCCATCAGAAAGCCGTTAAAATGTATAACAGCAAACTGCGCAGCTGGGGAAAAAGTGGAACCCGTTTTAATATCAATTATGATCTGAGAAGCCGTTCCGGGTGGAAATATAATGACTGCGGAAAGAAGGTTTCCATGGGAAATGTCTATTATGATGATAACCTTCGTTATATTTTCAGAGATGTGACAGGTGACAAGATCCCGGAAGCATTTTTTTACAGTGAACGGGCAAATGTCATGGTGGTACTGACTATTTACAAAGGACGGGTACAGCCGGTTGCTGTTATGCGAACCTCTTACTTTGGCCCACAGAAGCTTCTCTATAACAAAAAAGAGAAAACCTTTATTGTAAAGACAGTTATTAACGGAAGGAGTGTATCCAGAAATATCTTTAAGATCAGAGGATACAAGCTTTATATCAATCTTACCATGTCTGATTATGTCGGACAACGTCAGTCAAACGGCAAAATTAAGGTAAATTACTGGATCGATGGAAGATCTGTGTCAAAGAAAAGATATCAGAGCTACTACAAGGCATACTATCGTTATCAGGCAGCATATTCCTGGGGACCGTGAAAATGAAGGAAACATACAAAGATCAGAAACTAAGACCGTGTCACCTTCTGAAGAATCGTTATCTGACAGGAGACCTTCTTTGTGAAGGTGAGCACAGCAGAATTTACCGGGCTTATGATACGGCACTGGATCAGGAGGTTATACTCAAAGAATTCACAGGGGCAGATTCAGATACCGAATGTGCGGATACAGAGAGATTTATTGAGGAAGCCGGAAATTTTTTTGGAAAATATGAATATCGGGGAACTGCGGAGGTGACAGATGTTTTCCGTGATGGAGAGCATGCATACATAGCAATGGAACATCTGCCAGGACAGAATCTCAGACAATACCTGCATTCCCGGAAAAAAGGACAGCTTACCATAGAGGAGGCATGGGAACTGTTTTTTCCTGTTCTGGAGCTTCTCTCCTGGATGCACAGCATTGGAATCGTTCATGGCGGAATTACTATGGAGAGACTGCTTTTTGACGAAAACGGAACTCTTTGTCTGACAGGGATCGGAGACTGTTTCTTAAGAAGCCGGAAGCTGGAAGAGACAGGCCCCTGGAGTGATGTGCACTCGGTGTCAGAGGTTCTCTATGAATGCCTGACAGGGAAATATCCGAGGCGGGCAGAACATTTCCTGAGAAAGGGCAGGGTAAGCTCGATCAGTCGCCGGGCCACGGTCAGCACCCGGGTAGATCATACACTCCGGCATGAAATTGAGGCAGATGCCGGCGAAGGCAGCTTTGGACTTTATGCACTGGCAGAACAGCTTGGTATGGAAAGTGAACCACTGGCAGTCTGTCTCGGAGCAGCACGGTCCGTCTGGGGCGAGAAATGGCTGGATCTGACAGAAAAAAAACAGAGAGAACCGGAAAAAAGGAGAGGAATGACTGCATTTATGACAAGAAAGCAGAGGAAAGTGACAGGAATTTTGTGTGGACTCATGCTTCTTGCCGGAGGCATTGTATTTGGCTATGTTCATACGCATGAACGGCAGATCCTGGAGTACCAGATTGATAGAGATCATATAAAATATCAGAAAGAACCTGTATTTCTTATGGCGGCAGAGACAAAAGAGGCGGAGGAAATCCTGAAGGCAGCTCAAAAAGAAGGAACTCTGGATGAGGGTTCCATTGCATCGGAGATGATCTATCATGTGGATCCCAAATTTCTGGAAGTCCGAAAGCTGGCCGGAAATGAAGCACGGGGCTTTTTTATCCAGGATATCCATCTCAAAAAGTTTACAGAAGAGGTTCTCGGAATTTCCCTGAAGGAAAAAAGCAGCAGCAGAGAAGGCAGTGTTACAAGGCATGGAGAGCAGCTGACGTATCTGGAGATCCACAACCAGAAGAGTGTGACTTATGCCTGTGCAGAGGAAGAAAAAAGTCTGGAGATTGTAAGTGACGGGCAGAGCGGAAGAGTAAATTCCTGCAAGGTTACACTCTCAGAGGATGAGATGAAAACATTTCTGAAAGAAATCTTTCCGCAGATTGTTCCTGAAACGTATTTTACAGAACAGGAAATAGAGACAGTCTTTGCACTGGCAGAAGAGAGTATGTATGATTCAGTCAGGTATGGAAGTTTTTATATGAGTCTGAAGAAAGATTTAAGCTACATGGAAGAGGAAGCACAAGAGTGCTGGAGTCTGGAACTTTCAAGCTATGCCTCAGAAGCAGAGGATGAAGAGCAGGCGGCAGGAAGTTATGCCAGAACCTCAGCACAATATCAGGATTTTATGGATTTTGTAGAGCAGAATGCGGTGGAAAGTGAGAAGGATGGACTTCAGACGGTCTACTGGCTTGAAGAAGAGGATGTCCGAGAGTGGAATCAGCCGTCAAACATATTGTTTCTGAAAAAAATGAGAAAAGATGTTATGAAGATCCTGGAAAGTCAGGACAGCACTTTTGAACTTGCCTCAGAATCAGAGGTGTTTAAGGTGACGGATTCCGGAATGGGGGCCGTGAAAACACAGTTTTTGCAAGAACAGCTCTTTGAGGGTTCGAAAGGCGAAAAAATCAGGATACAGTATGATATTCTTTCAGAACGAATCTATAAGATCATTCTGTTTTCGGAAGGAAATAAAAATAACTGGGACTGCAATCTGGCGGCAGAGCTTACGGCAGCTTTTTCAGATGACTGCAGTATGTCGGCACAGATGCTTGCAGAAGATATGCAAAAGATCCGTTCAGGACTTCAGGGCTTGTCCGTACAGGGATATATCTATACAGATCTTGACGGACTGATCCTGATGGACGAGGACAACGCAGCACAGTTTGTGATCGTAAGAGATGCTTTCTGGATGAGCAGAAATTATATGTTGTCCGAAACCTGCCGGCCGCAAAATGGAGAAAACTGATATATGGAACAAAAATTAGAAAGTCGTTATCTGATCCGGGAGCAGATCGGACAGGGAGCTTTTGGAGTGATCTATCATGCACTGGATGAGAAAAATCATCGGGAGATTGCGATAAAAGTCTGGAAGGCCGGAAGTGAGACGGAAATTTTTTCCCACGACAACAGCCCTTTTCTGAGAGAAGAGATGATCCCCGGAGTAGTAAAGATTTATGATTATTTCGAAAAAGCCGGAATGAACTTTCTGGTCATGGAATATCTGCCAGGAGGAACACTGAAGCAGAAGCTGGAAATGCTCCGAAAACAAAGTTCTCAAAGGCAGCTTCTGGAGCTGTTTCGCCCCGTGCTGGAAGGTCTGGCTTTTCTGCACAGCGAGGGTCTGGTTCACTGTGATCTGAGTCCGGATAATCTGATGTTTGACGAAGCAGGAAACCTGAAGCTGATCGATCTGGGTGCCTGTCGGGGCAAAGAGATCATCTGCGATAAGAAATTTATGAAGGAAGCGTACAGTGCCCCGGAACAGTATACGGCCCCGGACAGGATTGGACCGTGGACAGACGTTTATGGAATCTGTGCAGTTCTTTTTGAGACATTGACGGGAGAGAAACCAATATCGTCCGTACGGCGTATTCAAAAAGAGGAATTCAGACCGGTTTCTTTCTATACAAAAACAGACCGGCATATAGATCAGGCAATCTTTCAGGGACTGAATCTGGATATCCAGCAGAGATATTTCAGTATGGAACTTCTGCTTCATGCTCTGGGTTATGATACCGACAGTATAAGAATGCTGTCAGGAAGTACGCGGTATTTCTGGGGACAGAAATGGATCCAGATCAGTGGACTTGGAATTGGCTATCATGTAGACGGCCGAAAGCAGAACCGCCGTATCTTAAGACGGACAGGACTGGGAGCTTTGTGTACCGTTCTGGCAGCAGGAGGCTTTTGGGCGGGAGATCAGTGGCTGCAGAAACATTATCCCGTGCAGTATTTCGAGAGGAAAGCCAGGAAAGCAAAAGAGCAGGGGATTGCCAAAAATGATGAGAGGCTGATCTCCAGCCTGGATGAAGACTATGAAACCATCTTAAAAAAGCTTGAAAAGTATGATCCAAAGATCGGAGAGAATCTTACAGAGGGAATGATTTCCTGTGAACTTACGGAGGAGGAACTGCTTGAGTGGAACATACCGGGAAACACAAGACGCAAAATGTATCTGGATAAGGATTCCATTCAGAAAGTGCTGTTTTCCCAGATGGGACTGGACAGGATCAAAAATCAGATAAAAACCGAGAAGAACAGTCATCCGTCGGTTTACCGCAGGGTGGATGATTCCTATGAACTGCTCAGCAACCTGTCTTATTCAGAGGAAGCTTATCAGGTTACGACTCTGTCCGGAGACAGGGAAAATTATGAGATATTCTATGATCCGGTAGACCAGAGAGTGATCTGCCTGAGAGGTAGTACAACAGATCCACAGCGTTTCCGGACCTTTGTGGAAACGCTGTTCCCGGTCTGCTGTCCGGAAACATATCTGACCTCGGAAGAGATTGAGGGTTTACAGAAACAGATGGAAGAATCGAAAGAAGGCAGATACATTCAGGTAAATCTCCACAGCTGGCTCAGCGTTATGGGGTCGGTCAATGAAAGTCAGGAAAACGTAGAATACAGTGTGGCGATCGCTGCATCCAATGATGGGATTCTTTACTGACAGGAAGGAATATAAAAAGTTGCAGACAAGAGTGATTGGAAACGGGCGTTATCATCTGGAAAAACGTCTGGGGCAGGGCGGCTTTGGAACTACCTGGCTGGCGGCTGACCAGGAAAACCAGCAAAAGGTCGTAGTAAAAGAGCTATGTCCTCCACAGGGCGAAAAAAGAGAAAAAGAAATCCGAAACTTCCTGCGGGAGGCAAGAGTGATGGCCTCTCTGCACGCGGTGAAAGAAATTGTAAAGGTTCTGAATTACTTTGAAGAACAGGGGAATGCCTATATTGTCATGGAATACCTGCGGGTAACCAGCCTGAGGCATTATCTGGAATGTCAGGAAGAACCTCTTTCTTTTGAGAAAGCGAGAGATATGCTCCTTCCGGTTATGGAGGGGCTGGAAAAGATGCACGAAAAACACATCCTGCACAGAGATCTGACACCGGACAACCTGATGCTCAGAGAGGATGGGAGTCTCTGCATTATAGATTTCGGTTCCGCACGAGAAATTACAGAGGATGACCACACAAAGACAGTTCTTTTTAAAGAGGGATATGCACCGCCGGAACAATATGAAAAACATGGAAAGCAGAAGGCATGGACAGATGTCTACAGTCTCTGTGCAGTGTGTTATGAGATGATCACAGGTGCAATTCCGGAAAGCTCTCTGTCAAGAAAAGAGAAGGATACCCTGTATCCACCCTCCATGTATGGCGCGGAGATTACGCTGGAGCAGGAAAAAGTACTGCTTAAAGGAATGGCACTGGATTACCGCGAACGCTATTCATCTGTCAGAGAATTAAGAGAGGCTTTTCTTGGAAAAGATGAACAGGAATCTCCAGAAGCAGAAAAAAAGAAGGGACAGGCCTTCAGAAAATTTGTACCACTGCTGTTGGGCACAGTAATTGTGGGAGTTGCTGGAACGGGAATTCTGTGGGCAGGAAGAACGGAACCGAAAGTGCAGTATGCTGGAAATTTTTACAGAGGATCCAGGGAAGCACAGGAACTTCTTACGCTGGCCAGGACAAAGGCAGTCTCTTCTGAAACATCGGAGGATGGAACAGACAGTATTTTTCATCTGTCAGAAGAAACGGTCAGAGCATACGGACTTCCCTGTAACCGCTTTCGTTTTTTCAGAACAGGAGAGGAACTGGATGCTTATCTGACGCAGCAGAAGCTTTCGTACACAAAACAGGAAACGGAAACGGACTGTACGGTAACGGTTGGCGAATATGATCTGATAGAAACGGATTTTCACAAAATAACAAAATACCAGGTGGAAGATACCTGTACCCTTATGGTGGAAGAAGATCTGAATAATGGAGATATCCTGGATTTCTATATGAAATGTCAGAGAGATCAGGGGATTGAGCCAGGAGAGATGGCAGCAGAATTTCTGCTTTTTCTTACAGACGCAGAGGATCCGGAGAAAAAAACAGACAGAGACCTTATAGCAGATGACAAAGAGATCATGAAACAGGGAAAAGACGGCGGCATGATCTATATGTATCAGTGGGAAGAGGGGATGCTGATCTTTAAAGAAAGCCAGAAAGACAGCCTGACTGTTCGGATCATTCCACGAAAGCTGCTGGAAATGTCGCAGGAAAAAGCATACTGGCCGGATTAGACAGGGAAGGGATTTTGTGTATAACAGAGAGGGAGAGCAGATGGAAAAAGAAGAATATAAAAAGATATCAGAAGTGATCTATATCATTGACCGCAGCAGATCTATGTATGGAAAGGAAGAAGAAATCACAGAAAGCTTTAACAGATGGCTTGCACAGCAGAAACAAATGAAAAAAGAGGCATTGGTGACACTGGCTCTGTGCAATGAAGAATGTGAACTGCTTTATTGCAGGATGCCGCTGAAATATGTGAAGCCACTGGATACCTTTGCTTACTATACAAAAGGCTACAGTGCCTATCTGGACAGTGCAGAAGAAGTTTTGGATCTGCTGTCAAAGCTCATGCCGCAAGAGGAGAAATCCCGGCAGGATGTCAGTCTGTACCTGATCACAGACGGGCTGGATAATGTAAGCTCTGAGGAAGAGAGAGAAAGATTCAAAGAAAAGATACAGAGACTGAAGGAAAGAGGCTGGAAGATAGCTCTTTGGGATCACAGACGACAGAATTACAACTAAAAGGAGATTGGATTTATGCGAAAAATAAGCTTTAAAGCCACAGGTGCAGCGATGATTGCAGCAGTGACACTTACAGGAATGACAGCAGTTCCGTGTTATGCGGGATTTACACTTCCATTTATCGGAGGGAACAGCAGCTCAGCAGTGGAAGATCCGGAGCTGGAGTCTATGTTTGGAAGAAGTCTGAAAGAAATGACAGAAAAATTTGACGGGATGTCCGAGCCTTACTGGAATATGGGAATGACAAGCTCTTCCAACGGTCAGGTAACCCTGCTCAGTGCGGACTCCAGTGATGCCCAGGATGGTATTACACAGATCCAGCTGACCGGAAGTGGAAACCCGTACTGGCTGATGGGAGTAGATACCGGAATGACATACAGTGAGGCAGGAAATGAACTGGCCGGCAAAGGATTCTATTGTATGCCGTCAAGACCGGTTTATTATGACAGAAACGGAAACTATGTGGCATTAAGCGGAGAAGATAACGATCTGACAGTTACAATGTCCCATATAACACTTGGTTCCCACACGGATAAAACAGAGGTATCTCAGTATATGGGAGAGAATCTGCGTCAGCTCTTCTATGAGGGATTTGATGTGGGAGCGAGAACAGAGGGAGAGGATACAGTTGTGGAGGATGGACAGGTCATGTTCTATGCCAGAGGGCAGGCAGATGATCTGGGAAGTCTGAATGTATCCAAAATCGTAATAAAAGGAACCGGCAACAACTGCTGTCTGTACGGATATCAGCCGGGTGACAGCTGGGATGACATGTATCCGGGTATGCAGGAGGGTGGTTCCGGTGAGTGGATCGACCCGTCCGGAAACGTTTTCTCAATGTATGCTTCTACAGATTCTTCCGATCCGCAGATCGTTCTTTATGATCCTTCTCAGTGGTAGGAAACCCCATAAAAATACGTTGCTTTTCCTATTTCTCTCTGCTATACTGAAACGATGAGGATGAGATTATCTTAAAAGAGGGAGAAACGGGGGAAACAGATAATGGATGAGAGGAATCAGATTACAGAGGGTGTGATCTGGAAACAGCTTCTGATCTTCTTTTTTCCGATCATGATCGGAACATTTTTTCAGCAGATATATAACACGGCCGACAGCATTGTTGTCGGTCGTTTTGTAGGTAAGGAGGCTTTGGCAGCTGTCGGAGGCTCGGTCAATCAGATTGTCAATCTGGTAGTGGAGGTCTTTGTCGGACTGACTTCCGGTGCGTCTGTGATCGCAGCACAGTTTTATGGTGCGAAAGACAGGAAAAATCTTAATAAGACGCTGCATACCTCCTATGCGTTTGGTATTACGACTGGATGCATTGTGGGAGTTCTCGGCTTTTTTCTCACGGATACGCTTCTTACGCTTATGAAGACCCCGCAGGAACTGATGGCGGATTCCAGGATATATCTTCATATTTATTTCTGTGGAATGGTCTTTAACATCATTTACAATATGGGAGCATCCATCTTACGTGCAGTGGGCGATTCCAAAAGACCATTGTATGTTCTGATGGTCACCTGTGGGCTGAATATAGTCCTTGATATCATACTTGTAGTTGTCTGTCGCCTGGGAGTTATGGGCGTTGCACTCGCGACTGTGAGCTGTCAGGGAATCAGTTCAGCGCTGGTAACGGTTCTTCTTATGAAAGAAAACCCGCTGTTTCAGCTTAAGCTTCGGGAAATCCGCTTTTATGGAGTTTCGCTTAAATCTGTTCTTCGGATCGGCATTCCGGCGGCACTGGAGGCTACTATGTATACCATTGCAAACCTGATCATCCAGGTATTTGTAAATGAACTGGGAACGGATACGGTTGCGGCATGGGGAACCTTTGCAAAGATTGATGCGGTCTACTGGATGGTCGTGAATGCCTTTGCAATTTCTATAACAACCTTTGTCGGTCAGAACTATGGGGCAGGAAAGGTGAAGAGAATGCGAAAAAGCGTGGGGATCTGTCTTGGAATGGCCTATGCGGGCGCTTTCCTTGTAAGCGGAGTCCTGTATGCACTGGCTGCTCCGCTTTACAGACTGTTTACGACAGATGCAAAGGTCGTGCAGATCGGTGTTGACATGATGCATTTCCTTCTGCCGTCGTACTTTTTGTACGTGGCGATCGGAATTCTTTCCGGTGCACTCAGAGGGGCGGGAAGAGTCCTGGTTCCGATGCTGCTTACCTGCGGCGGAGTTTGCTTTTTCCGTATTGTGTGGATGTTTGGTGTATTTCCGGGATATCCGGGAATCAATACAATTATGCTGAGTTATCCGGTATCATGGGGAATCACAGCAGTATTGTTTATTATTTATTATATCAGAAGATTTCCAAAAGTAAAAAGAATACAGGAGTGATGGACAGGGATGAATGTTTTAAATCTGGAACATATCAGTAAAGTTTATGGAGATAAGGTGATCTTTGATGATATTTCCTGCGGGATACATCAGGGAGACAAAATAGGAATTATCGGTATCAATGGAACAGGCAAAACAACCTTTCTTAAAATCCTTGCGGGACTGGAGGAAGCGGATGAAGGTCAGGTGATCACACAGAACGGGCTTCGCATTACTTATCTTCCGCAGCATCCGGAATTTCCCAAAGACGCAACGATTCTTTCCTATGTGACACAGGGACAGAAGGATCAGAACTGGAATCCGGAGACAGAGGCGCATATGATCCTCAACAGACTGGGGATCGAGGATCATGAAGAAGAGATTGAACATCTTTCCGGCGGACAGAAAAAACGTGTGGCACTGGCAGCAGTCCTGGCAAACCCGACAGATGTTCTGATTCTGGATGAGCCGACGAACCATCTGGATAATGAGATGGCTGCATGGCTGGAGGATTATCTCAACCGTTTTAAGGGGGTTGTGATCATGGTAACACATGACAGATATTTCCTTGACCGTGTGACAAACAAGATCCTGGAGATCAGCCATGGAAAGCTTTACAGCTATGAGGCAAAATATTCCGACTTTCTGGAAATGAAAGCCCAGAGAGAAGAGATGGAGATGGCTTCTGAACGAAAGAAGCAGAGCATTCTCCGCATGGAGATTGAGTGGGCAAAACGTGGCTGCCGTGCAAGAAGTACGAAACAGAGAGCCCGTCTTGAACGTCTGGAGGAAATGAAAAATTCTACCGCTCCGGTGCGTGACAAGAGTGTGGAGATTGATTCCGTAGAAACACGAATGGGCAAAAAGACGATTGAACTCCATCATATTTCCAAGAGCTTTGGTGACAGAGTCTGCATCCGGGATTTTGACTATATTGTACTGAAAAACCAGCGCCTTGGAATCATCGGGCCAAATGGCTGCGGAAAGTCTACGCTTCTCAAGATCATAGCCGGCGTGATCGAGCCGGACAGCGGAGAAGTGGAAATCGGAGATACCATCAAACTGGGATATTTTTCTCAGGAGATCGAAGATATGAACAGCAGTCAGAGAGTGATCGATTATATCAAGGATGTGGCTGAGTTTATTCCGACCAGGGACGGGCTCATCAGTGCATCCAAGCTTCTGGAGCAGTTCCTTTTTGATCCGGCCATGCAGTATGCACCGATCGAGAAACTCTCCGGTGGAGAGAAGAAGAGACTGTACCTTCTCAAAGTACTGGCAGCAGCGCCGAACGTTCTTCTCCTGGATGAGATCACAAACGACATTGATATTCCGACCCTCACGATCCTGGAAGATTATCTGGCTTCCTTTGCAGGAATCGTGATCGCAGTATCTCATGACCGTTATTTCCTTGATAATCTGGTGGACCGTATCTTTGAATTTGACCGTGAAGGCAATCTTACGCAGTACGAAGGCGGCTACACTGATTACCTTGAGGCAAAGAAACGCAGAGAGGGAATTGAGACAGGTGACGCTGTGTCCTTTAAAGCAGACGGAAAAGATGAGGAAACACCGAAGACAGAAAAGGATTCCGTAAAAACATGGAAGCAGAACCGTCCGACAAAACTCAAATTCAGTTACAAAGAGCAGAGAGAATTTGAGACGATCGACGATGATATTGCGGCACTGGAGGCACGCATCGAGAAGCTGGATGCAGAGATCATGGCGAATGCGACAAATTCCGGCAAGCTGAATGAGCTTACACAGCAAAAAACAGAGGCAGAGGCACAGCTGGAGGAAAAAATGGATCGCTGGATGTATCTGAACGATCTCGCAGAACAGATCGAAGCTCAGAATAATAACTGATACAGGATGTTTCTTTCTATATGCGGTACAGAAAAGAATCCGTGATTTATCCGGTTTTTATTGATTTTAGGTGAATTCTTTAGTAAGATAAAGTGTGATTGTTTTATCATATTCAGAACAGAGAGATGATAGCCGTTTCGCAGACAGAGTTACAGATATAAGGAATGGTTATAATTTGATATAAAAAGCAGGAGGAAAAATAATGGCAGAATTAGTAAAAGTTGTTGTAGATGTCATGGGCGGCGATTATGCACCGGTGGAACCTGTAAAAGCAGCTGTGGAAGCAGTAAAAGAAAGAGATGATATTCAGGTGATCCTGACGGGTATAGAAGATGTGGTCCGCAGGGAGCTTGATAAATATCAGGATTATCCGAAGGACAGGATTCAGGTGGTAAATGCCACAGAGGTGATCGAGACGGCGGAGCCTCCTGTACTTTCCATCCGAAAGAAAAAAGACTCTTCCATAGTAGTAGGTCTTAAGATGGTGAAAGAAAAGAAAGCAGATGCATTTGTTTCCTCAGGAAGTACAGGAGCTGTCCTTGTCGGCGGTCAGGTACTGGTAGGAAGAAGCAAAGGTGTAGAGCGTCCGCCGCTTGCACCGTTGATCCCGACGGCGAAGGGAGTTTCTCTTCTGATTGACTGTGGAGCCAATGTAGATGCGAGACCATCCCATCTGGTACAGTTTGCCAAAATGGGATCCATTTATATGGAAAATGTAGTCGGAGTCAAAAACCCGCGTGTAGCGATTGTAAATAACGGAGCAGAGGAAGAGAAGGGAAATGCCCTGGTCAAAGAGACTTTCCCGCTTCTCAAAGAAGTGGAAGGAATCAATTTTATCGGAAGCATCGAGGCGAGAGACATCCCGGCAGGCTATGCAGACGTCATTGTCTGTGAGGCTTTTGTAGGAAATGTCATCCTCAAGCTCTATGAGGGGGTCAGCTCTGAGCTGATAGGTAAGATCAAGGAAGGCATGATGAGTACCTTAAAGAGCAAGATCGGAGCTCTTCTTGTGAAGCCGGCACTGAAGCAGACACTCAAGAGTTTTGATGCAACAGAGTATGGCGGTGCCCCTCTTCTGGGACTCAAAGGACTTGTTGTCAAGACACACGGAAGTGCGAAGGCTGTTGAGATCCGCAATGCGATCTTCCAGTGTGTACAGTTTAAACAGCAGAAAATAAATGAAAAAATTGCCGAGCGTATTCTTCCGCCTCACTATGAAGCACCAGAAACACCGGCAGTACAAAAAGAAGGACAGAACTAATGATGGAAGAATTAGAACAGATCATAGGATATACTTTTCAGAACAGGAAACTTTTGAAACAGGCACTGACCCACAGTTCCTATGCAAATGAGAAAAAACTTGGAAAGCTGGGCTGCAATGAGCGTCTGGAATTTCTGGGAGATGCGGTACTGGAGCTTGTCAGCAGTGATTTTCTGTATGCACGCTTTCCACAGATACCGGAGGGAGAACTGACCAAAAAGAGAGCCAGTCTTGTCTGCGAACCAAGCCTTGCCTACTGCGCAAGACAGTTCGGACTTCCGAAATTTCTTCTTCTTGGACGCGGAGAGAATATGACAGGAGGAAGAAACAGGGATTCGATCATATCGGATGCGACGGAAGCCCTGCTTGGCGCGATCTATCTGGATGGAGGATTTGAGCCTGCCAGAGCTTTTGTCCTGCATTTTATCCTGAATGATATTGAACGCAAACAGCTCTTTTATGACAGCAAGACCATTTTTCAGGAGATTGTTCAGGAAAAGGGACTTCAGCCCGTTGAATACGTTCTCACAGAGGAGAAGGGTCCGGATCATGACAAACAGTTTACCGTAGAGGTAAGAGTAAATGGAGAAGTGTTTGGATGTGGTACCGGTCATACCAAAAAGGCTGCTGAACAGGCAGCCGCCTATCAGGCGATCCAGGAGAAAAAGATATAATTGCAGGTGAGTTATGTATTTAAAAAATATTGAAGTATATGGCTTCAAATCCTTTGCCCAGAAGATCAATTTTGAATTCCACAACGGAATCACCGGGATTGTAGGACCGAACGGAAGTGGCAAGAGCAATGTCGGTGATGCAGTCCGCTGGGTTCTTGGTGAACAGAGTGCGAAGCAGCTTCGAGGCGGCAACATGCAGGATGTCATTTTTTCCGGTACAGAATCAAGAAAGCCTCTGAGCTTTGCGTCAGTGGCGATCACTCTGGACAACAGCGACCATAAACTTCCGGTGGATTATAATGAGGTGACGGTCGCAAGGCGGCTGTACCGCTCCGGAGAGAGTGAATATCTGATCAATGGAAGCAGCTGTCGTCTCAAGGATATTCAGGAGATGTTTTATGATACTGGTATCGGCAAGGAAGGATATTCCATCATCGGGCAGGGGCAGATCGACAAGATCTTAAGCGGGAAGCCTGAGGACCGCAGAGAGCTTTTTGACGAGGCAGCAGGAATTGTAAAGTTCAAACGAAGAAAAAACACAACAATCAAAAAGCTGGAGGAAGAACGTCAGAACCTTGTCCGCGTTACGGATATCTTAAGCGAACTGACCAAGCAGTTAGGACCACTGGAGAAGCAGTCCGAGACAGCAAGGATCTACCTTGCCAAAAGAGAAGAACTCAAAACACTGGATGTCAATCTTTTTCTTCTTGAGTATGAACAAAGTGGTCAGAACCTGGAAGAACTGGAGAATAAACTTCAGAATGCCCAGAGAGAACTGGATGAGGCACAAAAGGCCTATGACCGGACGAAGGCTGAGTATGAACGTCTGGAACAGGAACTGGAGGAGTTAAACAGCCGGCTGGATGCACTTAAGGAAGAGCAGCAGCAGAATGCACTTAAGAAACAGCAGCTGGAAGGCCAGAAGCAGGTCATGGAAGAACAGATTCTGGCAGGGAAACAGAGCAGTGAGCATTTTAAGGCCCGTCTGGCTGTACTCAGAGAGGATCTTGCACACCGCCGGGAAGAAAAGGAAAAGCTGACCGAGGAGAAGCTGACACTTCAGGAAAAATTAAGAGAAATCCAGAGAAATTTAAGAGAAGAAGAGAAGCAGCTTGAGAATATCGTTTTTAATGTAGAGGAATGTACCGGTGCTGTGGAGGATGGCAAGAACGAGATCATTGAGATCCTTAACAGCCGTGCTACTACCAAGGGTAAAGCACAGCGTTTTGATGCGATGATCGAACAGCTTGATATCCGAAAGGCAGAGATCAGTCAGAGGATTCTCCGTCTCAAGAGCGAGGAGGAGGTTCTCGGAAATGACCGCAGCAGATATCAGAAAGCCTATGATGAGATCACACAGGATATTCAGAAAGCCAACGAAGAATGCAGCCGCCTGAATGAAGAAATGCAGAAGCTTCAGGCGAGGCTGCAGCAGCAGAGCAAAACGATAGAGGAAGGTCAGACTGCCTATCACAGAGAAGCTTCCAGACTGGAATCGCTGCGTAATATCACAGAACGCTATGATGGCTATGGCAACAGTATACGAAGAGTTATGGAGCAGAAAGCAAAAGAACCGGGGATTCGTGGTGTTGTAGCAGATATCATTCATGTGCAGAAGGATTATGAGATTGCAATCGAAACTGCACTGGGCGGAAGCATCCAGAATATTGTCACAGACAATGAGCAGACAGCAAAGCGGATGATCAGTTTTCTTAAGCAGAACCGTTATGGACGTGCAACCTTCCTCCCTCTGTCAAATATCAGCGGAAGAGGCGGCTTTACACAGAGAGAGGCATTGAAGGAACCGGGAGTGATCGGAACCGCGGATACCCTGGTTAAGGCAGAGGCCGAGTACAGTGATCTGGTACAATATCTTCTTGGCCGTGTTCTTGTGGTGGACCACATTGATCATGCGATCGCGATCGGAAAGAAATACCGGCACAGTCTCAGGATGGTAACGATCGAGGGTGAATCCTTAAGCCCCGGAGGCTCCATGACCGGTGGTGCCTTCCGTAACAACAGCAATCTTCTCGGCCGCCGTCGTGAGATTGAAGAACTGGAAAAAAATGTCGCACTTCGTAAGCAGGAACTGGAGGCTGCACAGCAGTCCGTTCTTACAGACCGGGAGCAGCGAAATAAATTCCGTGACAGGATAAGTGAGCTTCAGCAGAGATTACGTCAGCAGTATGTGGAACAGAATACTGCAAAGTTGAATCTGGAACAGCTTCAGAAGAAAGAGGAGGAGATCCAGAAAACCTATCGTCAGATTGACCGTGATCAGGATGAACTGAGACGGCAGGCACTGGAGATCCGTGAAGATCACCAGAATATTGCAAAAGAACTCGAGGCTTCCCAGAAGGATGAAAAAGAACTGGAAACCTTCATTGAGACGAAGCAGAAAGAGCTGGATGAATGGAAAGAAGAAGAGACAGCCAGACAGAAGAAACTGGAACAGATTCGTCTGGACTGCGCTTCACTGGAGCAGCAGAAACACTTTCTTCAGGAGAACCTGAACCGTCTGGAAACAGAAATCCAGGTCTGTGAAACAGAAAGCGAAAAGCTGCTTACAGATATTTCGCAGAGCGGCGATGAGATCGTCAAGAAAGAAAACGGAATTCAGAACCTTCGAAGAGAGATGGAAGCGTGTGAAAAGAAAGACCAGGAGCTTTATACACTGAGAGAAACATGCGAGGCTGAAAAAGAAGAGCGTACCGGAAGTCATAAGGCGTTTTTTGAAAAAAGAGATCATCTTTCTGAAAAAACGACACTTCTGGACAAGGAATGCTTCCGCCTGCGCAGTCAGGCAGAAAAAGTCGAAGAACAGAGAGAAAGCCGTATTGCCTATATGTGGGAGGAATATGAGATCACTCCGAACAATGCACTTTCTTATAAGAAAGAAGAGTTGGATGACTTTCAGGAGATCAGAAAGGATGTCAGCCGCATCAAAGAAGAAATCCGCAGACTTGGTTCCGTCAATGTCAATGCGATTGAGGATTATAAGGAACTTCTGGAACGTCACACCTTTTTGACAACGCAGTATACGGATCTTGTCAAAGCAGAGGAAACGCTGGAAAATATCATCCAGGAACTGGACGAGGGGATGCGCAGACAGTTTACCGAGAAGTTTCGGGATATCCAGCATGAATTTGACAAAGCATTCAGAGAACTGTTCGGTGGAGGAAAGGGAACCCTGGAGCTTGCAGAGGGAGAAGATATCCTGGAAGCCGGTATCCGGATCATCTCACAGCCGCCGGGCAAGAAACTTCAGAACATGATGCAGCTTTCCGGTGGAGAGAAGGCTCTGACAGCAATCGCACTTCTGTTTGCAATCCAGAACCTGAAACCGTCACCATTCTGTCTTCTGGACGAGATTGAGGCGGCACTGGATGACTCGAATGTCGGACGGTTTGCATCTTATCTTCAGAAGTTGACGAAGAATACACAATTTATTATAATAACACATAGACGCGGTACCATGAATGCCGCAGACAGGTTATATGGCATCACCATGCAGGAGAAGGGTGTTTCCACCCTGGTTTCTGTTGATCTGGTGGAGAGCCAGTTAACCAAATAACGAGGAGGAATGAGAATGGCAGAAGAAAAAAAGGGATTTTTTAAACGTCTGGTCAGTGGTCTTACCAAAACAAGAGATAATATCGTTGCCGGATTTGATTCCATTTTCAGTGGTTATTCCAGCATCGATGATGATTTCTACGAAGAACTGGAAGAAATCCTCATCATGGGAGATATTGGAATCAATGCGACATCAGCGATCATAGAGAATCTTAAGAAACAGGTTGCAGAAAAGCACATCAAGAACCCGGCTGAGTGCAAACAGCTTCTGATCGAAGAGATCAAGGAGCAGATGCGGGTAGACAGTACAGAGTATGCATTTGAAAATCAGAAATCCGTAATCCTTGTGATCGGTGTCAACGGAGTAGGAAAGACTACTTCCGTCGGTAAGCTTGCCGGTAAACTCAAGGATCAGGGAAAGAAAGTTATCCTTGCAGCAGCGGATACCTTCCGTGCAGCAGCAGGTGAGCAGCTTGCACAGTGGGCAAACCGTGCCGGTGTGGATCTTATCGGAGGACAGGCAGGGGCTGACCCGGCATCCATCGTGTATGATGCAGTGGCGGCAGCCAAGGCAAGAAATGCAGATGTCCTGCTCTGTGATACCGCAGGACGACTTCACAACAAGAAGAATCTTATGGAAGAACTTCGTAAGATATATCGGATCCTTGAAAGAGAATATCCGGAGGCATATCTGGAAACACTGGTCGTTCTTGACGGAACAACCGGTCAGAATGCACTGGCACAGGCGAAGCAGTTCGCGGAGGTTGCCAACGTAAACGGAATTATCCTCACCAAACTGGACGGTACTGCAAAGGGTGGTATTGCAGTGGCTATTCAGTCCGAACTTGACATTCCGGTCAAATACATCGGCGTTGGAGAGCAGATCGATGACCTGCAGAAGTTTGATGCAGATGCGTTTGTCAATGCCCTGTTTGATGTAGATGAGAAGAACCTGAAGACGGAATAACCGGACAAAAGACTAAAAGTGATAAAACGAGGAGGAGCAAAGATGCTTACATTAGAGAGCTTTGAAGAGGCAGCAGAGATCGTAAAACAGGTAACACAGGAAACAAAGCTTATTAAGAGTGCATATTTTTCAGAACTGACAGGAAACAAGGTTTTTCTTAAACCAGAGAATATGCAGCGTACCGGCGCATATAAAGTCCGTGGCGCATACTACAAGATCAGCACCCTTTCTGAAGAAGAAAGAGCTAAAGGTCTGATCGCCGCATCCGCAGGAAACCATGCACAGGGTGTTGCCTATGCAGCACACAAGTTTGGTGCAAAGGCAGTCATTGTTATGCCGACGACCACACCTCTTATTAAGGTAGAGCGCACCAAGAGCTACGGCGCAGAAGTCATCCTCAAGGGAGATGTCTATGATGAGGCCTGTGCTTATGCTCTGGAACTGGCAGAAAAAGAAGGATATACCTTTATCCATCCGTTTGACGATCCGGCTGTTGCGACAGGACAGGGAACCATTGCAATGGAAATCGTACAGGAGCTTCCTCTTGTAGATTATATCCTTGTACCGATCGGAGGAGGCGGACTGGCAACAGGTGTTTCCACACTTGCCAAGCTTCTGAACCCGCATATCAAGGTCATCGGTGTAGAGCCTTCCGGAGCAGCCTGCATGAAGGCCTCCATGGAGAAAGGCGAAGTCGTTACTCTTCCTCATGTAAATACGATTGCAGATGGTACTGCGGTACAGACTCCGGGTGAGCATATCTTCCCGTATATCCAGGAAAATCTGGATGATATCATTACGATCGATGATGATGAGCTGATCGTTGCTTTCCTTGATATGGTAGAAAACCACAAGATGATCGTTGAGAACTCCGGACTTCTGACAGTCGCTGCACTCCGTCATTTGAACTTCACAGGCAAGAAAGTCGTATCCATCTTAAGTGGTGGAAATATGGATGTTATCACAATGTCATCCGTTGTACAGCACGGACTGATCCAGAGGGATCGAATCTTTACCGTTTCCGTCCTGATTCCGGACAAGCCGGGTGAACTGGTACGTGTTGCTTCTATCATTGCCGAAAATCAGGGTAATGTTATTAAGCTGGAACACAATCAGTTTATTAGTACTAACCGTAATGAGGCTGTTGAACTTAAGGTAACCCTGGAAGCGTATGGAACAGAGCACAAGAACAAAATCGTTCAGGCTCTGGAAAAAGCCGGATGCAGACCAAAGGTGATTCGGGCAAGTCTGTAATAAAAATACTGTTAAAATATCAGGGGATTCAGACCGGAACGGGTCCGGATCCCCTGTTTTGCGAAAGAGTTAAGATCCACGGAAAGGAGGTCTTTTTTATGGCATATGTATCAGAAGATTATATCAAGGCATACAAAGCAGGAAAAAGGGATTATCAGGCAAGGATGATGAGGGGAGAGATTCCAACGCTGAAGGTTCTGGATGATGTCCTTCCATCAAGAGGCAGATATTCTGAGGTACCTCTTGGCCTGGTACAGATTCCGATCGAGCAGATCGTGGGAACAAAGACAAGTGGCAGAAGCAGTGCTTTTTCCGGAAACTTCATGCCGATCCTTCGTGAAAATACGGAGTTTGCCTACAAATGGAGTGTGCTGAGCGAGAGTCATCTCAAAGAGGGAATCCGCGATCCGATCAAGGCCTATGAATATATGAACAAATTTTATATAGAAGAAGGAAATAAGCGTGTCAGCGTTCTGAAATATTATGATGCAGTTTCTGTACCGGGATATGTGACAAGAATCCTTCCTGCAAAGACAGATCAGAAAGAAAATAAAATTTATTATGAATTTGTAGATTTCTATGCGCTCTCTCAGATCAATTATGTCTGGTTTTCAAAGCTCGGAAGCTTTGCAAAACTTCAGGAGGCAGTAGGAAAAGGACCGAAAGAACTCTGGTCAGACGATGACAAGCTGAATTTCAGCTCCGTTTATTCCCGCTTTGCAGCTGAATTTGAAGCAGCAGGAGGAAAGAAACTCTCCATCACTACGGGAGATGCGTTCCTGGCTTTTGTGACAGTTTATGGGTACGAGGCACTTTGTGAGAAGACGGTGAGTGAGCTCAAGACACTGGTAGAAAAGAGTTGGGAGGAATTTAAACTGCTCGAACATGACCATGAGATCGATCTGAAAATGAATCCGAACACAGAGAAAAAACCACTTCTGAACCGGCTGCTCCCATTAAGTGCACCGAAACTCAAAATTGCGTTCCTTTATGCCAAGACACCGGGAACATCCGCGTGGACTTATGCACATGAACTGGGAAGACTTCATCTTGAGCAGACCTTCCCGGATGAGGTCACAACAGAGTGTTATGAGAATCTGACGCCGGAGCTCGCAGAAAAAGCAATCTCTGATGCGATCCAGAAGGGCTGCAATCTCATCTTTACAACGACACCGGAGTTTGTCAAAGCCAGCGTACAGGCCGCAATCGCAAATCCTGAGATAAGAATCGTGAACTGTTCGCTGAATACTTCACACCGTTATATCCGTACCTATTATGCACGTATGCATGAGGCAAAATTCCTGATGGGAGCGATCGCCGGAGCAATGGCAGAGAATGGGCAGCTTGCCTATATCGCTGACTATCCGATTTTTGGAACGATCGCAAATATCAATGCGTTTGCTCTGGGTGCCAAGATGGTGAATCCAAGAGCCAAAGTCTATCTGGAATGGTCCACACTTAAGGATGTGGATCTGGGACGTGTCATGGAAAACATCCAGAAAAAGGGTGTGACAGTGGTATCCGGTAAGGACATGGTGATCCCGGAGGAGACTTCCAGATACTTTGGATTGTATCATCTGGAAAACGGGGAACCACATAATATCGCAATGCCTCTGTGGCATTGGGGTAAATTCTACGAACAGCTGATCCGCACGATCATGGATGGAACCTGGAAATATGATGACAATGACGGAACAAAAGCCATCAACTACTGGTGGGGACTCTCGGCAGGAGTTGTAGATGTCATTCACTCCCAGAACCTGCCGATAGGAACAAGAAGGCTGGTACAGCTTCTGAAGGATAATATAACCAGAGGAGAATTTAACCCGTTCTCCGGAATCCTGTATTCACAGGAGGGAATGGTTCAGTCAGATCCAGACAGGACGCTTTCTCCGGAAGAGATCATCAGGATGGACTGGCTGGCAGAGAATGTCATCGGTTCGATCCCGGCGCAGAAAGAATTAACAGAACAGGCAAAACCGGTAACACAGCAGTCCGGACTTAAAAATTAGAAGGGATATGCAATAGATGAAAATACTTGCCATAGCAGATGAAGAATCCAAGTATCTGTGGGATTATTTCGAAAAAAGCAAACTGGAGGGGATCGATCTTATCATTTCCTGCGGAGATCTGGATCCGCGCTATCTGTCCTTTCTTGCTACATTTACATCGGCTCCGGTTTTCTATGTACATGGAAATCATGATGATAAATACGAAAAGATCCCACCGGAGGGCTGCATTTGCATTGACGACAAACTTGTTGTCTATGAAGGAGTACGAATTCTGGGGCTTGGGGGATCTATGCGCTATAAACCTGGTACCCATCAGTATACAGAATGGGAAATGCACAAAAGGGTATTAAAGCTTTTTCCGAAGATATGGTTTCGCGGAGGGATTGATATTCTTGTGACACATGCACCGGCCTATCAGCTGAATGACGGACGTGATCTTCCGCACCAGGGCTTTAAAGTCTTCCGCCGCCTGATGGAAAAATACCGCCCCAAATATTTCCTCCACGGACACGTTCACATGTCATATGGAAGAAAACACAAGCGTTATGACAAATACGAAGAAACTAATGTGGTCAATGCATTTGACCGCTGTGTATTTGAATTCGAGGCAGAAGAGCCCGAGAAACAGTTCCAGTAATCTCAGGTATTTGTTAAGAAAAAACACTTGATATAAATTCCTGAGAAATACCAAGATCAGGCATATTGATTTCCGAAAAGGTATATGCTATAATTGCCGTAGGCGAAAAGAAATAGCAAGTCCATACGGACAAAAAGAGTGAAGCCCTCAGTACCGCGAATACTGGGGGCTTCTTCTTGCTTATTTATAGTAGACAAGAAACTACTAGGCTAGTGTTGTCTCACTTATCACCATCTAACCATTTGCAAACATAATAGGCGGCTATGCTTGCCAGACAGGAGATAAGAAAAGAAATAGCAATGTTTTCCATACAAACTACACCTCCTCCCGTTGCCGGGTATTGGTGGGACAACATAATAAGTATATCATGGTTTAGAACAAAATGGAACATGCAGAAATAATTACCTAGTTCTGCATGTTGCTTGATAAGCCATAGGGACATTATAGAATAAACATCTGTCAAGAAAAAACACTTGACACCCACGCCAAAATACGATATGATACCCAAGGTGGTTACAGATGGAAAGATTTGTGGAACAGACATTGTTATATGATTTTTATGGAGAATTGCTTACGGAACGACAGCAGCAGGTATATGAGAGCGTTGTTCTGGAGGATTATTCCCTCAGTGAGGTAGCAGAGGATCTGGGGATCAGCCGACAGGGCGTCCATGATATGATTAAGCGCTGCAATCACACGCTGGAGGAGTACGAGGCGAAGCTTCATCTGGTAGAGAAATTTCTGAATATCAGAGAGCAGGTTCATCGGATCAAAGAAATTGCGGTCGATTATCAGGCACAGGAGATTACAGAAATTTCCAATGAAATTTTAGAGGAGTTATAACGCATGGCATTTGAAAGCTTGACGGAAAAATTACAAAATGTATTCAAAAAGCTGAGAAGTAAAGGCCGACTTACAGAGGAAGATGTCAAGATCGCCCTGAAAGAAGTCAAGATGGCTCTTCTTGAAGCGGATGTAAACTTTAAGGTTGTAAAGCAGTTCACGAAATCTGTGCAGGAACGTGCGGTCGGACAGGATGTCATGAACGGACTGAATCCGGGACAGATGGTGATCAAGATCGTTAATGATGAGCTTGTAAGCCTTATGGGAAGCGAGACAACAGAGCTTCCACTGAAACCGGGAAACGAGATCACAGTACTGATGATGGCAGGTCTTCAGGGTGCAGGTAAGACAACTACAGTTGCCAAGCTTGCAGGCAAACTTAAATCCAAGGGAAAACGACCGCTTCTGGTTGCATGTGACGTATATCGTCCGGCAGCGATCACACAGCTTCAGGTAAATGGAGAGAAGCAGGGTGTGGAAGTTTTTTCCATGGGAGATAAGCAGAGCCCGGTAGACATTGCGAAGGCGGCAGTTGAGCATGCCAGAGCCAATCAGCAGAATGTAGTTCTTCTTGATACCGCAGGCCGACTTCATGTGGATGAGAACATGATGCAGGAGCTTGCAGACATCAAGGCAAATATACAGGTGGATGCGACACTTCTGATCGTAGATGCGATGACAGGTCAGGATGCGGTAAACGTAGCCAAGACTTTCGTTGACAAGGTTGGAATCGATGGAGTTATCCTTACCAAGATGGATGGTGACACCCGAGGCGGTGCAGCACTTTCTATCAAGGCAGTAACTGGAAAGCCGATCCTTTATGTAGGTATGGGAGAGAAGCTTTCAGATCTGGAACAGTTCTATCCGGATCGTATGGCATCGAGAATCCTGGGAATGGGAGATGTCCTGTCGCTTATCGAAAAGGCGGAAGCCGAGATCGATGAAGAAAAAGCCAGAGAGATGACCCAGAAGCTTAAGAAGAACCAGTTTGATTTTGACGATTATCTGGAAAGTATCAAGCAGATGAAGAACATGGGTGGTCTTGGAAATATTATGAACATGCTGCCGGGCCTTGGAGGTATGGGCGGTAAGATGAAGGGATTAGACGACGAGCAGACGGCAGAAGCCGAGAGGAAGATGGGAAGAATGGAAGCAATCATTCATTCCATGACACCGGCGGAAAGAGCCAATCCGGATATCCTTTCTCCATCCAGAAAGCACAGAATTGCCAAAGGTGCAGGGGTGGACATCAGCGAAGTGAACCGTATGATCAAGCAGTTCAACGAGATGAAAAAACTGATGAAACAATTTGGCAAGCCGGGAAAGAAGAAGAAATTCGGATTTCCGTTCTAAACATGATATACCGCGAATTCCGCGTTATATAGATAAAAATAAACTATGAAAATATTATAATTTTACGGAGGTAAACTAACATGGCAGTAAAAATGAGATTAAGAAGAATGGGACAGAAGAAGGCTCCTTTCTATAGAATCATCGTAGCAGATTCTAGATCACCAAGAGACGGAAGATTCATCGACGAGATCGGAACATACGATCCGAACTGTGATCCAAGTGCAATCAAAGTTGACGAAGAAGCAGCTAAGAAATGGCTTGCTAACGGAGCTCAGCCTACAGAAGCAGTTGCAAAGATCTTAAAGGCAGCAGGCATCGAAAAATAATTATGCCACTGGAGGTGTGCATTTATGAAGGAATTAGTTGAAGTAATTGCGAAAGCATTAGTCGACGATCCAGAAAGCGTTGTTGTAAATGAACGCGAAGAGAAGAAGACGACAGTTCTGGAAGTACGAGTTGCTGAATCTGATATGGGTAAAGTAATCGGAAAACAGGGCCGCATTGCAAAGGCAATCCGTTCAGTCGTGAAAGCCGCAGCAGCAAAGGAAGATAAGAAAGTTATCGTAGATATCATGGACTAAATAACTAATGGGGATTCCCATTTTGTCCCGGGACAGGCCCGCTTGTGGTCTGTCCCGCTTATCTTATACGGCAGAATCATATGTACAAAAGAAGCCGCTGGAGCGTCGGAAACGCAGAAAGTGAAAAAGGAGTATTTATGGAAGAATTATTACAGGTAGGTGTCATTACTTCGACACACGGAGTGCGTGGGGAAGTTAAAGTATTTCCGACCACAGATGACCCGAATCGTTTTAAATCGTTAAAACATGTACTGTTAGACACCGGAAGAGAGAAAAAATCTCTGGAAGTCCAGGGTGTCAAATTCTTTAAGCAGTTTGTAATCCTGAAGTTCAAGGGAATTGATAATATTAATGATATTGAGCGTTATAAAAGATGTCCACTTCTTGTAGAACGTAAAGATGCGGTGGAACTGGAAGAGGATGAATACTTTATCGCCGATATGATCGGAATCGAGGTCGTAACAGAGGATGATAAACCGTTCGGAACATTAAAAGATGTTATGGAGACCGGTGCAAATGATGTCTATGTGATCGATACAGATGAACACGGCGAGGTATTGGTTCCGGCGATCCGCGAATGTATCCTGGATGTTGATATAGAAAATCAGAAGATGAAGATCCATCTGATGGATGGTCTGATCTAGAAAGAGGATAATCTATGAATTTTTATATTATGACGTTATTTCCGGAGATGGTTATGGATGGATTGAATACCAGCATCATCGGACGTGCGGTAAATAAAGGGCTTCTGTCTATAGAGGCATTAAATATCAGAGATTATGCATTTAACAAGCATCACAGCGTGGATGATTATCCGTATGGCGGAGGTGCAGGTATGCTGATGCAGGCAGAACCGGTGTATCAGTGCTATGATGCACTGGCAAGGCAGATTACGGAAAGAAAGGCAAAAGCCACAGAAGAAAAGCTGGCATCTGGTGAGAAGAAAGAGATGTCAGGAGAGCAGAAGCGTACCAGAGTCATCTATCTGTCTCCGCAGGGAAAGACATTCAACCAGTCCATGGCAGAGGAATTTGCACAGGAAGAAGATCTGGTATTTTTGTGCGGTCATTACGAAGGCATTGATGAACGTGTGTTGGAAGAGATCGTTACAGATTATGTATCTATCGGAGATTATGTCCTGACAGGAGGTGAGCTTCCGGCAATGATCATGATCGATGCGATATCCCGGCTGGTTCCGGGGGTACTTCATAATGATGTGTCCGCCGAGTTCGAGAGCTTTCAGGATAATCTGCTGGAATATCCGCAATATTCCAGACCGGAAGTATGGCATGACAGAAAAGTGCCGGAGATACTGATGTCCGGGCATCATGCCAATATTGAAAAATGGAGACGTGAACAGTCTGTGATCCGCACTGCAAAGAACCGGCCGGATCTGCTTGAAAAAGCCGAACTTACAGAAAAAGAAAAAAAACTGGCCGAAGAAGTGCAAAAAGAAGTAAAAAAATCCTTGTAATTTGTTGCAGGGTATGATAAAATGTAGCATGTTGTGAAGAAATAGATGGTCCTCTGGTACGAATGTATTAAGAACATCCAAGTAAACAAGGAGGTCACACATAATGAACGATATTATTAAGAACATTGAAGCTGCTCAGTTAAAAGAAGTAGCACCAGAATTTCACGTAGGAGATACTGTTAAAGTTTACGGAAAGATCAAAGAAGGAAACCGTGAAAGAGTACAGGTTTTCGAAGGAACAGTCCTGAAGAGACAGGGTGGCGGAGCAAGAGAAACATTTACAGTTAGAAAGTTTTCTAACGGAATCGGTGTTGAGAAGACTTGGCCGGTACACTCACCAAACGTTGAGAAGATCGAAGTAGTAAGAAGAGGTAAAGTAAGAAGAGCAAAACTGAACTACTTAAGAGACCGCGTTGGTAAGAAAGCTAAAGTTAAAGAATTAGTAAAATAATCGAAAATGTAACAAAATGAGAAAAAGGACAACTACATAATGTAATTGTCCTTTTTCTGATATATCAAAGTATGTAAGAAAAGTTGCCAGTGGCAAGTTTTCAGTATAAGGGGATTTTATGAGACGCAGAAGTAATCTGGATTTTGAAAAAAGAAGAAGATCCCGGAAAACCGGTTATCGCAGACGCAAAGCAAAGAAAAAAGGCTTCGGAAATCTTCCAAAAGCAAAGAAAAAGATACATCTTAATCTTGAAATGATCGCTTCTACATTTACCTGGATTTTTAAGATCGTGGTCACCTGTCTGGTGGCATTTGTTGCTGTGTGGTACTGGGGACAACGGGTCAGTACGGTAGGAGATTCCATGAGTCCGGTGCTTAAGAATGCAGATGTAGTACTGGTAAACCGGATTGTGTACAATGCTTCTTCACCGAAAAGGGGAGATGTTATCGTGTTCAAACCGAAAGGCAATGAGAATTCGCATTATTATACCAAAAGGATTGTCGGACTTCCGGGCGAGACGGTACAGATTGTGGAGAATCAGGTCTATATTAACGGTAAAAAACTGGAAGAAGATTATAAAACAACAAAAATAGATACAGCTGGAATTGCCGGTGAGAAGTTGAAACTTGGCGGTGATGAATATTTTGTTCTGGGAGATAACAGAAAAAACAGTGAGGACAGCCGTAGTGCCGATATAGGAAAAGTAAAACGTTCTTATATATATGGAAAGGCATGGTTTGTGGCATCCCCGAAAAAAGACTGGGGATTTGTGAAATAGAAGATAAGGAGAAATAATATATGCATTTTCAATGGTATCCTGGGCACATGACGAAAGCAAAACGCATGATGCAGGAAAATATCAAATTAATAGATCTGGTTATTGAACTGGTTGATGCCAGAGTTCCGATCAGCAGCAGAAATCCGGATATTGATGAACTGGGAAAGAATAAAGCAAGATTGATCCTTTTAAATAAGTCAGATCTGGCAGAAGATAAGTGGAATGATGCCTGGTCAGAATATTTTCGTGAAAAAGGATTCTCTGTTGTGAAGGTAAATTCCAAGAAAGGCGGCGGGATCAAATCTATCAATGGTGTGATCCAGGAAGCATGTAAAGAAAAGATTGAAAGAGACAGAAAGCGTGGGATTTTGAATCGTCCGGTCAGAGCTATGGTAGTGGGAATTCCGAATGTAGGAAAATCAACATTTATCAATGCACTTGCGGGAAAGGCATGTGCAAAAACCGGTAACAAACCGGGAGTGACAAAAGGAAAGCAGTGGATCAGACTGAATAAAAATGTGGAGCTTCTGGATACACCGGGAATCCTGTGGCCAAGATTTGAAGATCAGGCAGTAGGCCTGAAACTGGCATTTATCGGATCGATCAAAGATGAGATCCTTCAGACAGAAGAACTTGCGGCAGAACTTGTAAAGTTTATGAATGAAAATTATCCGGGAGTACTTGAGAATAAATATAATGTAGAAGAAGACACGGATCCATACGGAATGCTGGAAAAAATTGCAGAGAGCAGACATTGTCTGGTTCGTGGAAATGAACTGGATACAGAAAAAGCTTCGGTTCTTCTGATGGATGACTTCCGCAACGGACGTTTGGGCAAACTGACACTGGAGTACCCGGATGCATATTAAAAACAGAGGCAGAAAGTATAGAAGGGAAACAACAAAAGAACATGGCTAGACGTTCAAGAGAAGATGCAGAAGAAAGCATTTTGAGAGAGCTTGGAGGATGGATTGTCTATATTCTGCTGATCATAGGGTTAACGTATTTTATCATAACATTTGTAGGGCAGAGAACAAGAGTGAGTGGATCTTCCATGGAGACAACGTTGCAAAACGGGGATAATCTGATCGTGGATAAGATCAGTTACCGCTTCCGTGATCCGAAACGTTATGACATTATTGTATTTCCGTACAAATACGAAGAAAATACATATTATATCAAACGTATCATCGGAATGCCGGGAGAGACTGTGCAGATAAAAGACGGATATGTATACATTGACGGAGAGAGGCTTTTGAGCGATATCTATGGAAATGAATTGATCAAAGATCCACAGACTGCCGCAGATCCGATTACATTAAAAGAAAATGAGTATTTTGTTATGGGAGATAATCGTAACCATAGTATGGACAGCAGGGATCCAAGTGTAGGCGTACTGACAAAAGAAGATCTGATTGGCAGGGCATGGGTAAGAATTTATCCATTTGACAATATAGGAGTGATCCGTCATGAATAAACGAGAAGAAGAAAAACTAAAAAGGCAACAGGAAAAACTGAAAAAAGAACTGGAAAGAACAGAAGCAATGAGTGTTTATGAAAAAGAACACAGCGACTGCCAGTATATTTGCGGTATTGATGAAGTAGGCCGTGGGCCATTTGCAGGTCCGGTGGTGGCAGGTGCGGTTATCTTGCCAAAGGATGACCCGATTTTGTATCTGAATGATTCAAAGAAACTTTCAGAGAAAAAAAGAGAGGCATTGTACGATGAGATTATGGAACGTGCTGTTGCAACGGGAATCGGTGTTGTAAGTCCGGCAAGAATTGATGAGATCAATATTTTGCAGGCTACTTATGAGGCGATGCGTATGGCAATCGGCAATCTAAAGGTGCAGCCGGATCTTTTGTTGAATGATGCAGTAACAATACCGGAGGTAGAGATCCCACAGGTGCCGATCATTAAAGGTGATGCCAAGAGCGTGTCTATTGCGGCGGCAAGTATCATTGCAAAAGTAACAAGAGACCGGCTGATGGTGGAGTATGATAAAGTACTTCCGGGGTATGATTTCGCAAGTAATAAAGGGTATGGAACGAAGAAGCATATTGAGGGGCTGAAAGAACTGGGACCATCTCCGATACACAGAAGGACTTTTATAAAGAAATATATATAAAGATGCAGACAGTGCGGAAAATCGGTATCCAGGCATGGAATCAGCAGTGTAAAGGAATGAAAGAATGGCAGGGTCGAAAAGAGGACAAAGACGAAATAACCGTGAAACCGGAAGTTATTATGAAAGAATGGCAGGAGTATATCTGACAGAAAAAGGATATGAAATTCTGGAATATAATTATCGGTGCAAACTCGGAGAAATCGATATAATAGCCAGAGATGGCGATTATCTGGTGTTTTGCGAGGTGAAGTACCGGGCAGATGACCGGAAAGGAACTCCGGCAGAGGCGGTAGATTATGCCAAACAGAGAGTTATCTCAAAAAGTGCACTTTATTATATGACGGTGAATGGAATAGATGAAATCCCGTGCAGGTTTGATGTAGTAAGTATAGAAGATGACAGGATCATTTTATATCAGAATGCATTTGATTATGTGGAAATATAGGAGAAGAGAATGAGTCTTGGATTACAGTATAAAAATCAGGAACATATATTTGATGAAAAAACAGTAGATGGGGTTCCGTTTCTGAGTTATCCAATGTTAGAAGAAACGGGAATCGTGCATCATGGATTTTCTACAAAACTCGGAGGTGTCAGCAAGGGATGCTGGGCAACTATGAACATCAGCACAACAAGAGGCGATGATCCGGAAGATGTTGAGGAAAACCAGAGAAGGATTGCAAGAGCCATCGGAGTAAAGCCGGAAGATATGACGTTTACCAACCAGACACATACAACAAATGTGGCGGTAGTAAGAGCAGAGGACAAGGGAAGACGTTTTATGGAAACGGACGGAATGATCACAAATGTACCGGGAATCTGTCTGGTGACATTTTATGCGGATTGCGTACCACTGTATTTTGTAGATCCTGTGAAAAAAGCGATCGGACTGTCGCATTCGGGCTGGAGAGGAACGGTTGGAAAGATCGGAAAAGTAACAGTGGAACTGATGCAAAAAACATATGGTTCGGATTCTAAAGACATACTTGCGGCCATTGGTCCGTCTATATGTCAGGACTGTTACGAGGTAAGTGAAGATGTAATTGTAAAATTTCAGAAAAGCTTTGAAGAAAAATACTGGCCAGAATTATTCTATCAGAAAGAAAACGGTAAATATCAGTTGAACCTGTGGAAAGCAAATGAATTGGTATTCGAGGAAGCCGGAATTTTGAAGAAGCATATTGCTGTGACAAATGTGTGTACACACTGTAACCCGGATATTCTGTTTTCACATCGCACAACGGGAAATAAAAGAGGAAATCTAAGTGCATTTCTGGCACTGAAATAAGAGGAGCAAACGATATGACAGATACAACAACGATCGCAGATACGACTCAGGAAGTGACCGAAGCTACCCAGCAGGCGGTAAAACAGGTAAATCAGATTACCCAATATCTGCAGGACAGTATTCCGGGACTGATTACATTTGGACTGGAAGTGCTGGCGGCACTGGTTGCTTTCTTTATCGGAAGACTGGTGATAAAGTGGATCAGGAAGATTGTGAGGCGTTCATTTGAACGTTCGGAAGCAGATAAAGGAGTTGAACAGTTTGTAGACTCACTTTTGAAATATGGATTGTACGGGATTCTGATCTTTTGCCTGATCTCCAGTCTTGGATTTGATACTACATCGGTGGCGGCGTTACTGGCATCCAGTGGTGTGGCTATCGGTCTTGCGTTACAGGGAAGTCTTTCCAATTTTGCGGGAGGCGTGCTGATTCTTCTGTTAAAGCCATTTGTGGTAGGGGATTATATTATTGAAGATACGAATGGAAAAGAAGGAACAGTAAAAGAAATTCAGATCTTTTATACAAAATTAAGTACGATTGACAATAAGACCATCGTAATCCCGAATGGAATGCTGACGAATAACAGTATCACCAATGCAACGGCAAAAGACGAAAGACAACTGGATCTGCGGGTAGGCATTTCTTATAATGCCGATATCAAAAAGGCAAAATCAATGATCGAAAAGCTATTGTCGGAAGATGCAAGTATTCTAAAAGAAGAACAGATGAATGTCTTTGTAAATGATCTTGCAGACAGTGCAGTCGTGCTCGGTATCCGTGCCTGGGTGAAGAACGAAGAGTACTGGGCGACCAGATGGAGACTGCTGGAAGAAATTAAAGTGGAACTGGATGAGAATGGAATTGAGATTCCATATCCACAAGTGACGGTGCACATGAAAGAGGATAAATAGCTGGATGAAAATATGTAAGGCCAGGCAGATCTGCCGTGACGTGCATGGAAGAGAGAATCCTAAGCGGTCGTGGCAGAATTTCTGGTTTGCATATGAGAATCTGTTAAAATCTTTTTCGGAAAAGAACGTATAATAATTAAAAAAGTACTTGCAAATATGTGAAAATACGGTATAATTATATTCGTGCCTGTTATAAGAGCATGCTGGAATAGCTCAGTTGGTAGAGCACTTCACTCGTAATGAAGGGGTCGTCGGTTCAAGTCCGATTTCCAGCTTATATACAGAATGAGATATAAAGAAGAATCCTTGATGTAGGGATTCTTTTTTTCGTGTATAATAGAATTGTGGGTGTGAAAGGGGAGAAGAAAAATGAAAAAAATATGGAGGCAAAGACTGTTATCGGCACTGCTTTCGATCTTTATGGTACTGGCAATGACAGGGGTGTCTGTGAGTGTACGGACGCAGGCTGCGGAAAATAACTCAACTGTTCCATCTGGGACAGTGAAAGTGCATTTCCTTGATGTAGGACAGGGATTATCTATTCTGGTTCAGTCGGATGGGAAAAATCTGATCTATGATGGAGGAGATCGAAAGACTTCAAGATTTGTTGTAGCTTATTTGAAAGAACAGGGCGTTACGAAGATTGATTATCTGATCAGCAGCCATTATGATGCAGATCATATGGCGGGTCTGATCGGATGCCTGAAGAGCTTTAAGGTGAAAAATGTTATATCCAGTAACTATGTACATACCAGTAAGTTATACCGGTCGTTTGTAAAAGCTGTGAAAGAAGACGGATTGAAAATGAAGCATCCGCCGGTAGGAAAATCTTACAGGCTTGGAAGTGCTTCGTTTCAAATACTGGCACCGGAGACGATAGAAGCTGAGGGAAGTAACAATAATTCCGTTGCAATAAAACTTACAAATAAAGAGAACAGTTTTATCTTTACGGGAGATGCAGAGCATGAAAGCGAAAAGGCGATGTGCAATTCCGGTATAGATTTAAACTGTGATGTACTGGTACCCGGACACCATGGATCAGCAACGGCAACATCCTGGGATTTCCTTCAGAAAACCGTACCGGAATATGCGGTGATCAGCTGTGGGAAAGATAATAAATACGGACACCCGGACAAAGATACGATGGATAAACTTCAGAGTATGGAAATCCAGGTGTACAGAACCGACAAACAGGGAACGGTCACAGTAACAAGTGACGGTAAAAATCTGAATTGGAGTGCGGCACCGTGTAATGATTATACACCGGGAGATGAATCAGATAAGGGGACTGTGACGGAACAGACGGTAACGAAACAGACAACGCAGAAAGTAACCGAAGACCAGGTATGGGTATCGGCAACCGGTTCAAAATACCATAAAACGAACCACTGCGGTAATATGAATCCGGATACGGCAAAGAAAGAGACAAAGGAAGAAGCAGAGGCACAGGGCCTTAAACCTTGCGGGAAATGTTATTGATACAAAAAATGGCCCGAAAAGAATAACAGTAAATGAATCAGGAGATGGTAGAAGTAAGAACAATAGCAGATGGCTTTCTTAACTATACGAAAGCCACTGCAATATCTTTGAACGGGATACGGTTGTTATGTTATCTCGGAATCTTATGCCGGGTGGCATTAACGGATCACAGTACCCGTAAGATCCCCGGCAGATATCATATTTATATATTGCTGATCGCAGCAGCAGATATGGTCCTGACAGGGAACAGTGATTTATACAACCGGATCCCCGGGGCAGCAGCTGTGGCAGGACCGATGCTGGTCTTATCCATTCTGATTCCCGGGGCATTTGGAGGAGGCGATATCAAATTCATGGCAGTTTCCGGATTTCTGCTTGGAAAAGAGAAAATCATTTGTTCGATGGCATGTGCGGTTATGCTTGCAGGAGGATATTGCCTTATTATGTTGAAATGTGGAAAGCTGACCAGAAAGGATGAATTTGCATTTGGCCCGTTTTTGGTGCTGGGAATTATGATGACCTTATTTGCAGGAGATCAGCTGATCTTATGGTTTTGGCAGGGAATCTGATGCGGAGGTTTAAAAATGTTTAAAATAAAGTTTTTCTCCGAAATCAATCAGAGCGTACAAAAATATCGCGAAGACGCAGAGAATACATATGCTCATAAGAAGCCAATCCATTTTGAAGACCTGGCTTGAGTAGATAATAAGATATCCAAGGCCTTCTTTGGCGGCCAGAAATTCACCGATGATGACGCCGACCAGGCATAATCCGATATTAACTTTCATGTTACTGATAATAGCCGGAATAGAATAAGGAAGGATTACTTTGGTCAGTACATGCAGATGGTTCCCTCTGAGGGTATAGATTAACTTAATCTTTCCGGGATCTGTAGAGCGGAAACTGGTATACAGATTGAGTATACTGCCGAAGATAGCGACGGACATTCCGGTTACAATGATCGTGGTTTTTGTAGCGCCAAGCCAGACAATAAGAAGAGGGGCCAGTGCAGATTTCGGAAGGCTGTTTAATACGACAAGGTAAGGTTCCAGGATTTCCGAAAGGTTATTACTGTACCACAGAAGAATTGCAAATAATATACTGACGAAAATAACAAGAAAGAAACTGACGAAAGTTTCGTATAAGGTGACGCCGAGATGTAGAAAAATACTATGATCCGAAATCATTAAGAGTAAAGCATTCATGATCTTGGAGGGACTGCTGAAGATGAAAGAATCTATGATCTGGTGTGACGCACAAAATTCCCAAAGGAATAAAAATCCCGTTAAAAGGAAGATCCGGAAGAATATAACCAGCAGTCTGTGAAAATGATAATGTCTGAGATAGTGCCGGTGTCCGGTGGAAAGTGCCGCCGGAGCACCGGTACCTGGGCTTTTATGAAGATTTTTCATCCTGATTTAGCTCCTTCCATATCAGATTAAAATAAGATTTGAATTCCGGTGCATTTCGTCTGTTCATAGGAGTATCTTCTTCCAGATGAAAGATAAGCGGAATAGTCTGAATGATGGCTGCCGGACGACGGGAAAGAACAATTACCCTGTCGGCAAGAGAAATGGCTTCCGAAAGATCGTGTGTTACAAGAAGCGCGGATTTCTTCTCATTTCGGATGATCTGTCCGATATCATCGCCAACCTGTAACCGGGTCTGGTAATCAAGGGCGGAAAAAGGTTCATCCAGAAGTAATAGTTCCGGTTCCAGAACTAATGTACGGATCAGGGCAGCACGCTGGCGCATTCCTCCGGATAATTCCGAAGGCCTGGAATTCTCAAAATCACTCAGACCATAGATGTTAAGAAGTTCGTGTGCCCGCTTTTTCGTCCGGGCCGTCAGAGCATGCTGGATTTCCAGCCCAAGGATCACATTGTTATAGATCGTGCGCCATTCAAACAATTCATCGTGTTGCAGCATATATCCTACATTAGTTGTACTCTCTTTCAGGTGTCTGCCATTGATTGTGATCTGTCCGTCACTGCAAGGCAAAAGACCGCAGATCAGAGAAAGCAGCGTGGATTTTCCACAGCCGGAAGGTCCCACGATGGCGGCAAATTCCCCTTTGTTCAAAGAAAATGAGATATCAGACAGGGCCGGGGTTTCCCCTTCTAAAGTATGATACGTATAAGAAATATGCTGTAGGTTCAAAATCTGTTCCATAGGAACCTCCTGGATGTGAAGTATATAATATGATATGACCGGAACAGAAAATAGGTGAATAAAAAAGGCGGGTGTGGTAAAATGCTGATATGTAGAGAAGAGAGGATAATTAGATGTTAACAAAGATAAATTACCAGAAAGAACTGGATAAACTGATCGATCATCTGCAAAAAGAAGAAAAGGTACCAACCCTTCTCCTTCACAGCTGCTGCGCCCCGTGCAGCAGTTATGTACTGGAGTATCTGAGCAGTTATTTTAAGATCACAGTACTTTACTATAATCCGAATATTTATCCGGAGAGTGAATACAGCAAACGTATCATTGAACAGCAGACACTGATTGGAGAGATGGATACAAAATATCCGGTACAGTTTATTGCAGGCGGCTATGATAAAGAAAAGTTTTATGAGATGGCAAAGGGACTGGAAAAAGTGAAAGAAGGCGGCGTGCGCTGTTTTAAATGTTATGAACTTCGATTAAGAGAGACCGCTGAGATTGCAAAAGAAGGCGGGTATGATTACTTTACGACGACACTCAGCATCAGTCCTTTGAAAAATGCAGCCAAATTGAATGAGATCGGATTAAAACTTGCAGAAGAGTATGGCGTATCATATCTTACATCCGATTTCAAGAAAAAGAACGGATATAAAAGATCTGTAGAGTTATCCGCACAGTATGGCCTGTACAGGCAGGATTACTGCGGATGTGAATTCTCGATGCGGCAGCGTCTGGAAGAGCAACGGGCAAAAGCATAGTAATAAAAATGCATAAAAAGTAAGAAGAAATTGCATGGATTCATGTAAGTAACTGCATTTTGTGATGAATAAATATGTAAATTCCTGTAATAATATTTGCTTTTATGCGGAAATGTGTTAAAATCGAAAACAGTAAACTTAAAAATGAAAGGAAGAATCCATATGGCACAGTTATGGGGAGGTCGTTTCACAAAAGAGACAGACCAGCTAGTATATAATTTTAATGCTTCCATTACATTTGATAAAAGATTCTATAAGCAGGACATCAGAGGAAGTCTTGCACATGTAGCTATGCTTGCAAAGCAGGGAATCTTAACGGAAGAAGAAAAAGAACAGATCACAGACGGATTAAATGGCATTCTGAAAGATGTAGAATCCGGTAAATTAGAGATATCAGACAAATATGAAGACATTCACAGTTTTGTGGAAGCAACATTGATCGACCGCATCGGAGATCCGGGAAAGAAACTCCATACCGGACGAAGCAGAAATGACCAGGTTGCATTAGATATGAAACTTTTTACCAGAGATGAGATTCAGGAGATTGATGCTCAGGTAAAAGAACTTCTGGAAGTAATCCTTCATGTAATGGAGGAGAATGTCGAGACATATATGCCAGGATTCACACATCTTCAGAAAGCACAGCCGATCACACTGGCTCATCATATGGGGGCATATTTTGAAATGTTCCGAAGAGATCATGAGAGACTGAAGGATATTAGCAAACGAATGAATACATGTCCGCTTGGCTCCGGAGCACTTGCTGGAACGACATATCCACTGGATCGTGAATATACAGCAGAATTACTTGGATTCGACGGACCGACACTGAACAGCATGGACGGTGTATCAGACAGAGATTATCTGTTGGAACTGTTATCTGCACTGAGCATTATGATGATGCACTTAAGCAGATTCTGTGAAGAGGTCATCATCTGGAATTCGAATGAATACCAGTTTGTAGAGATTGATGATGCGTACAGTACAGGAAGCAGTATCATGCCGCAGAAGAAGAATCCGGATATCGCAGAGCTGGTAAGAGGAAAAACCGGACGGGTATACGGCGCATTAAATGCACTCCTTACTACGATGAAGGGAATTCCGCTTGCATACAATAAAGACATGCAGGAAGATAAAGAATGGGCATTTGATGCTATGGATACAGCCAAAGGATGTATCACATTATTTGCCGGAATGTTAAAGACGATGCAGTTTAATAAAGACCGCATGGAAGAAAGTGCAAAACACGGATTTACCAATGCGACAGATGCAGCAGATTATCTGGTAAATCACGGTGTACCATTCAGAGATGCACATGGTATCGTGGGAAAACTGGTACTGACATGCATTGAGAAGAAGATTCCGTTAGATGAACTTCCACTGGAAGAGTACAGAAAGATCTCGCCGGTATTTGAAGAAGATATCTATAAAGCAATCGATCTTGAGACATGTGTGAATAAGCGTGTCACCATAGGAGCACCAGGAAAAGATGCTATGGCAAAATCAATTGCGGCTTATCAGAAATATATGGAAGAATATTAAAATATACATTTATAAATACTAGTACATGTCATACGGATGAAGGTAGCGTAAGGCTGTATTAAGGAATGATAAAAAGAAAGGGAGAGAACAAAGATGGATAAGAAATTAAGAGTAGGTATTTTAGGAGCAACAGGAATGGTTGGACAGCGTTTTATCTCATTGCTTGAAAATCACCCTTGGTTCGAGGTTGTAACTGTAGCAGCAAGCCCACGTTCAGCAGGAAAAACATATGAAGAAGCCGTAGGCGGACGTTGGAAAATGGATACACCGATGCCGGAAGGTGTAAAGAACTTAATCGTAAAGAATGTAAATGAAGTAGAAGAAGTTGCTTCTACTGTAGATTTTGTATTCAGTGCCGTAGATATGACAAAAGATGAGATCAGAGCGATCGAAGAAGAATATGCAAAGACAGAGACCCCTGTAGTATCTAATAACAGTGCTCACCGCTGGACAAAAGACGTGCCGATGGTAGTTCCGGAGATCAATGCAGCACACTTTGACCTTATCAAGACTCAGAAAGAGCGTCTCGGAACAACACGCGGATTTATCGCAGTAAAACCAAACTGCTCAATCCAGAGCTATACACCTGCACTTGCAGCATGGAAAGAATTTGGACCAAAAGAAGTTGTTGTAACAACATACCAGGCAATCTCAGGAGCAGGAAAGACATTTAAAGACTGGCCGGAAATGATCGAGAATATCATTCCATACATCGGCGGAGAAGAAGAAAAGAGTGAAAAAGAACCTCTTCGTGTACTCGGAACACTGGAAAACGGAGAAATCAAACTTGCAGAAGAACCAAAGATCACATGCCAGTGCTTAAGAGTTCCTGTACTCAACGGACATACAGCAGCTGTATTCATCAACTTCGAGAAGAAGCCAACTAAAGAACAGCTGATCGAGAAACTGGAAAGCTTCAAGGGATTCCCACAGGAAGCAGAACTTCCAAGTGCTCCAAAGCAGTTCATCCAGTATCTGTCAGAAGATGACAGACCACAGGTAAAAGCGGATGTAAATTATGAGAACGGAATGGGTGTGTCTATCGGACGTCTGAGAGAAGACAGCATGTATGATTACAAATTCATCGGACTTTCTCATAATACAGTACGTGGTGCAGCAGGCGGAGCCGTACTTTGCGCCGAAGCACTGACTGCCAAGGGATATATTCAGGCAAAGTAGCCAGGGGACGGGAAAACAGGCTCTTTTAGTGTCCCTGGTGGCACACTCATACTCACCTGTTTATCGTTCATAAGGTGAGAGCATAAAATAATAATAAAAAGGTGGGAACTGCAACATGTGAAAAGGCGTAGTTCTCGCCTTTTTTTCATTATACATCCAGCAAATTCGACCCCGCTTACCGATATCAATCAGATTATAAATCAGATTACAAATCTGAACACAATACATCTCAGTGTTGAGAATAAAAGATGGTTTTGCTATAATAAAGTATACAATAAATTCGCTGATTACAAAGTGCCAATGGCACCAATGGCACCGGCAAGAAACGGAGGCAGACCCTATGGACCGAGAACTATTAAACTACACACAGAACCGAGAACTTTCCTGGCTGAGATTCGATCAGCGTGTATTGGAAGAAGCAAGAGATAAGAGCGTGCCATTGCTGGAACGTATGAAATTCGTGGCCATCTTCACCAGTAACTTAGATGAATTCTTCATGATCCGTGTCGGAAGTCTCTATGACATGGTGCAGACAGACGACAGACACAGAGACAGCCGGTCGGGAATGACACCGCAGGAGCAGCTGGATGCGATCTACGCAGCAGTTGCCCCGTTATATAAAGAACGTGACAAGACCTACGCCGGGATCAAGAAAGAACTGTCCCCATACGGAGTCTGCGGACTGGACTTTAAAGAACTGGAGGCAGACGAGAAGAAATATGTTAAGAAATGTTTCAAAGAGCAGATCCTGCCGGTACTGTCACCGCAGATCGTAGACAGCAGCCACCCGTTCCCGCATCTTATGAATAAAGATATCTACGTAACAGCCAATCTGAAGCATATCAATAGCAGGAAGAATAAAGACGACAAAGAAAAAGAACAAATCCTCGGAATCGTACCGGTTCCGACCTATGTATCCGATATCCTGATGCTTCCGGGACATGACATTCGTTATATCCGCATGGAGAAAGTCATCATGGAATACCTGGATCTGGTATTTGACCAGTACGAAGTATCCGACCCGAACTACATCTGCGTGACAAGAAATGCAGACGTATCTCCGGACGATGAAGCACTGGAGGTTACCGATGATTTCCGGAAACTCATGCAGAGTACCCTGCACAAACGCCGCAGGATGGCGGTAGTAAGATTAGAAACAGCGGAGAAACTGACACCGGAAATGCAGGAATACTTCTGTAAGAAATTCAAGATCACACCGGAGCAGATCTTCCGCACGAAGATGCCGATGAAACTGGATTATATGTTCTCCATCGCAGGAAATCTCCCGGAGTCTATGAAGAAAGCACTGGTCTACGAACCATTCTCCCCGCAAAAATCAGCACATGTACAGGACGGAAACATGTTAAAACAGGTGAAAAAGAATGATATCCTGTTGTTCTACCCATACGAAAGCATGGATCCGTTCCTGAAGCTGATCAAAGATGCCGCGGCAGATCCGAACGTTATGACGATCAAGATCACTATCTACCGCCTGGCGAAGAAGGCAAGACTGGTAGAATACCTGTGCGCAGCTGCGGAAAATGGAAAAGAAGTCACCGTGCTGATCGAGCTGCGTGCAAGATTTGACGAGCAGAACAACATCGACTGGTCGGAACGTCTGGAAGAAGCAGGATGCCGTGTGATCTATGGATTCGACGGTTACAAAGTGCATTCCAAGATTTGTCTGATCACATACAGGAACCGCAATGACATCCAGTATATCACACAGGTCGGAACCGGCAATTATAACGAGAAGACAGCTGCCATGTATACCGATCTGTCCTTGATGACTGCTGATCCGCGAATCGGACAGGACGCCGCAGAATTTTTCAAGAATATGTCCATCGGCAATCTGCAGGGCAGCTATCAATACCTGATCGTATCACCGGTCAGCTTAAAGAGCCGTATCTTACAGATGATGGACGAAGAAATCATAAAAGGAAGCGAAGGACGCATCATTATGAAGATGAACTCCGTGACAGATGTGGACTTCATAAAGAAAGTATCCGAGGCCTCCTGCGCCGGAGTAAGGGTAGACTTGATTGTTCGAGGAATCTGCTGTATACTACCGGGAGTGCCTGGATTTACAGAAAATGTCAGGGTGATGAGCGTGGTTGGCCGCTATCTGGAACATCCACGTATCTTCAGCTTCGGAACCGGAAAAGAACAGAAGATTTATATCGGCTCCGCAGACATGATGACAAGAAATACAGAAAAAAGAGTAGAAGTAGCCTGCCCGGTATTAGACGGGCAGATCAGACGTCAGATCAACCATGATCTGAAGATTATGTTAAATGATAACGTGAAAGCAAGGATCATGCAGAAAGACGGCACATATATGAAACGGACCGGCGGCATAAAAGCGGTGGATTCTCAGGCAGCTTTCATGGAAGAAGCATTAAAAGCAGCAGAAGAAGTCGACAAAAGTCAGCAGCGTGCCCGTGAGAACTGTGGCGGCGGAAGAGTGATAACCTTTTTCCGGTCTCTCTGGCACAGAAAAAGATAAAAGAAAAAGCCGCTGTTTCACCCTACTGGAAGGAGTAACATGGGAAAATCATTATACATTGCCGAGAAACCCAGTGTAGCACAGGAGTTCGCTAAGGCATTGCATATCAATACACAGAGAAAAGACGGATATCTCGAATCAGCAGAAGCAATCGTAACCTGGTGTGTCGGACACCTGGTCACGATGAGCTATCCGGAAGAATACGATCCGGCATTAAAAAGGTGGAGTCTTGAGACTCTGCCTTTTATCCCGCAGGAGTTCAAATACGAAGTCATCCCGGCGGTATCTAAGCAGTTCCGAATCGTATCGGGACTTCTGAACCGTACAGACGTAGACACCATCTACGTCTGTACCGACTCAGGACGGGAAGGAGAATACATCTACCGTTTGGTCGAACAGCAGGCAGGCGTAAAAGGCAAGAACCGCCGCCGCGTATGGATCGACTCCCAGACAGAAGAAGAGATCCTGCGCGGGATCAAAGAAGCAAAAGACTTAAAAGAATACGACAACCTGGCAGCATCGGCTTACCTAAGAGCCAAAGAAGACTACCTGATGGGAATCAACTTCTCCCGTCTCCTGACGTTAAAATACGGCAACAGCATCTCCAATTACCTGAATACGAAATATTCCGTCGTATCCGTAGGACGTGTTATGACCTGCGTCCTCGGTATGGTCGTACGCAGAGAACGGGAGATCCGGGAATTCGTAGAGACCCCGTTCTACAGAGTCCTAAGCACCATCGGAGAGAAAGGGGCAACATTCGAAGGCGAATGGCGGGCAGTCAAAGGATCAAAATGGTTCGAATCCTTCGATCTCTATAAGGAAAATGGATTCAAAGAAAAGGAAAAGGCAGAAGAACTGATCCGCTTCCTAAGCAACAGCGAGTCAGACGCCAGCCAGCCCCTGACTTGCCAGATCGTGTCCATAGAAAAGAAGAAAGAAAAGAAGAACCCGCCGTTATTATTCAACCTGGCCGAGATTCAGAATGAATGTTCCAAGCGGTTCAAGATCAGCCCGGATGAGACACTCCGGATCATCCAGGAACTATATGAAAAAAAGCTCGTCACCTACCCAAGAACAGATGCCCGTGTCCTATCGACAGCAGTGGCAAAAGAGATCCACAAGAACTTAAACGGTCTGATGCAGTACGAACCGGCAAAGCCATATCTTCAGGATATCGTGAAATTCGGCAGCCACAAAGGACTGGAGAAGACGAGATATGTCAACGACAAACAGATCACAGACCACTATGCGATCATCCCGACAGGACAGGGTATGGGAGCACTAAAAGGACTTCCGAATCTGTCACAGAGGGTGTATGATGTGATCGTAAGACGATTCTTAAGCATCTTTTATCCACCGGCTGTCTATCAGAAAGTATCGATCGTGACGAAGATCAAAGAAGAATCCTTCTTCTCAAGCTTCAAAGTACTGGCAGAAGAAGGCTATCTGAAAGTTACAGGCGTGCCGGGCAGGAAGAACGACAATAACGATAATAACGACAATACAGACAGCAGAGCAGACAGTACCGAGGACAAAGACACTGATGCAGCCTTCTTCGCCAGGATCCAGAGCCTCAAGAAAGGCATGACCCTTTCGGTACAGTCCCTGGATATCAAAGAAGGCAAGACCTCGCCGCCGAAGCGCTACAATTCCGGTTCACTGATCCTTGCCATGGAAAATGCAGGACAGCTCATCGAAGACGAAGAACTCCGCGCCCAGATCAAAGGAAGCGGAATCGGCACCAGTGCCACCAGAGGCGAGATACTGAAGAAATTATTCAATAATAAATATCTGGCGCTCAATAAAAAGACCCAGATCGTCACGCCGACGATGTTAGGGGAAATGATCTACGATGTCGTAGACCATTCCATCCGGCCGCTCCTGAACCCGGAACTTACGGCAAGCTGGGAAAAAGGTCTGACGTATGTGGCAGATGGAGATATCACATCAGATGAATATATGAAAAAGCTGGATGATTTTGTATCAAGACGCACACTTGCAGTCAAAGGTCTGAACAATCAGTATCAGATGCGGGCGTGCTATGATAAGGCAGCGCAGTTTTATAAGAAGCCGGTGAGAAAGACCGGAAAAACTAAAAAATAAAAAAGGAGAACCAATATGTCAGAACAATTAACCATCAAAAACCTCTACAACCACATGGATGAAACCATCGCAAAAGACATCTTCGAAGGAGCCACCTACCCATGGGAAATCCTTCCAAAGATCAGCGGCTTCATCAAAGAACTCGGAAAGACCCTTCCGGCAGATGAATACGATCAGGTCGGCGAAGACGTTTGGATCGCCAAATCCGCAACCGTATTCCAGACAGCCTACATCCACGGACCGGCGATCATCGGAAAGAACGCAGAAGTCCGTCAGTGCGCATTTATCCGCGGAAATGCGATCGTCGGCGAAGGTGCAGTCGTAGGTAATTCGACAGAACTTAAGAACGTCATCCTGTTCAACAAAGTACAGGTGCCGCACTATAATTACGTGGGCGATTCCATCCTCGGCTACAAATCCCACATGGGGGCCGGATCCATCACATCCAATGTCAAATCCGACAAAAAGCTCGTCGTAGTAAAAGCCGGAGACGAAAGGATCGAGACAGGTCTTAAGAAATTCGGAGCCATGCTCGGAGACGAAGTAGAAGTCGGCTGCGGCAGCGTATTGAATCCGGGAACCGTGATCGGAAGCCACAGCAACATCTACCCACTGTCAAGCGTCAGAGGATTCGTACCGGCACACAGCATCTACAAGAGACAGGGTGAAGTAGTGGAGAAAGTAGAAGAGTAATCAGACCACGGAGGAAAAATCAATGAACAAAATAGCATTCATTGGCGTAGGCATCATGGGCAGATCCATGGTCCGCAATCTCATGAAAGCAGGATTCGAATTACACATCTACGCCAGAACCAGATCCAAAGTCGAAGACGTGATCAGCGAAGGAGCCACCTTCCACGACACCATTGCAGACTGCGTAAAAGACGCAGAAGCAGTCATCACCATCGTAGGCTTCCCGACCGACGTAGAAGAAGTCTACTTCGATGCAGGCAACATCTTAGAGAGCGCAAAAGAAGGCACATACCTGATCGACATGACGACCACAAGCCCGATGCTGGACCAGAAGATCGCAGAAGAAGGAACCAAAAGAGGCTTCCATGTACTGGACGCACCGGTCACCGGCGGTGACACCGGAGCGAAGAACGGTACACTCTCCATCCTGGTCGGCGGTTCCAGAGAAGACTACGAAGCCTGCATGCCGTTATTCGAGGCGATGGGAACCAACATCAACTACCAGGGAGGATCCGGTTGCGGCCAGCACGCCAAGCTTGCGAACCAGATCATGATCGCCGGCACCTTATCTGGAGTCTGCGAGGCACTCACCTATGCGAAGGCAAAAGGCCTGGATCTTCAGACGGTCCTCGATTCCGTATCGACCGGAGCGGCAGGAAGCAAGCAGTTAGATACCTTCGGACCGAAGATTCTGGCAGGAGACTACGCACCGGGATTCTTCCTGAAGCACTTCGTCAAAGACATGAAGATCGCCCTTACCGAAGCGAACATGAGCAATCTCAATCTGGACGTATTAAGCCAGGTGCTTGCCAACTACGAACTCCTTCAGGCAGAAGGCTGCGGAGATCTCGGCACTCAGGCACTGATCAAGTACTACGAAGAAGAGATGGACGTATAAAACATGTTACCATAGAACGGCGGCTGTTATCGGATGGAGAAGATTATAAAACCATTCATGGCTGGGATGATCTGGATAGCGCAGAAGAAGAGGATGTCAAATTATTTGTAGATCATATCTCAGTGATCTGCCTGTTGTATAATATGTTCTTCAAAAAGGAATGTTTTGCACAGGAACAGGAATATCGCATGGTGTTCCTCTGTGTACATAAAAGAGAGCATCAAGTGCCGGAAAATAGCATTCCGGTGGAATATCGGATAAAAGATGAAGTATTTATTCCGTTTATAAGAATGAAGCTTGGAGATATAAGTTGTTTAAAATTTGTTTGCGTTGGGACGAAGAATATAAGTGATCTGGCGGTTAAGGGATTGCGGCATTATTTTGGAAGCAGAGATCTGGAAATGCGTGTGAAAAAGTCGGAGATTCCGCTGCGGTATTGACAGTCGTTGGAGACGGGAACGGGCAAGCTTGGAAGAAAGCATTCAGCTCTTGAGTCATAAAAAGTTTCTGATATCATTATTCTAAATATAAAAATGATAGATTGACAAAATGAGCGAAAAGTGAAACGGAGATGAAGAAAATGGAATATACAGAATTTGGAAAGACACAGCTTCGTGTATCCAGGATGTGTCTTGGTACATGGGGAATCGGAGGTGCCGGATGGGATTCTTATTCCGACGAAAGCCGGATGGATGCGATCAAGGCAGCAGTAGATTGTGGAATCAATTTTATTGATACGGCACCCGCCTACAACGGAGGCAGGGCAGAACAGTATATCGGAGAAGTTGTGCACAAACTTGGCGTCAGGAAAGAAGTGATCCTGGCTACCAAGTGTGGAAATGAATTTATTAATGGAAAATATGTACGCTGCGGGTCGGCAGATAAGATCATGCGGGAATGCGAAGAATCACTCCGTAATCTGAAGACAGATTATATCGATGTATATCTGGTCCACTGGCCGGATCCGAATGTTCCGATGGAAGAGACAATGGATGCGCTTAATACACTGAAAAAGCAAGGAAAGATTCTGCATATCGGAGTATCGAATTTTACAAAAGAACAGATGGAAGAAGCAGAAAAATATTGTGCTATAGAAGCATATCAGCCACAGTATTCTATGGTAGATCGGAAATGGGAGCAGCTGATCCGGTGGGCCTGTGCTCAGAAAATGGGAGTTATGACTTATGGAACACTCGGAGGAGGCATTTTAACCGGAAAATACAGAGAACTCAAGGAATATGGTGTGGATGATAACCGAAACCGGTTTTATCCATATTTTAAAGAACCGTTGTTTTCAAAAGTAATGCTTCTTTTAAGAACAATGGATCAGATCAGTGAGGAACGAAATGTTCCATTGTCGCAGATTGCATTGAACTGGACCTTGCAGAGACCTTTTATTTCTTCTTGTATTATAGGAGCGCAGAGCCGCGATAAAATTGAAGAGAACTGCAAGGTATTTGAGTGGAAACTAAGTGATGATGAGATGCAGCTGCTGGAACAGGCTTTGAAAAAGACTATTATATAAGACTACAAAGGAAGACGAGGAGGAATAAACATTATGGAAGAGAAGCGTACCGGCTTATTTGAAAACGGTCTGATCTGGTTCGGCGCAGGGGTTTCGATCGCAGAGATCCTGACCGGAACATATCTGGCCCCGCTTGGCATGGGAAAAGGACTGGCGGCAATCATAGTAGGACACATCATTGGTTGTCTGATGCTGTTCCTGGCAGGAGTGATCGGCGGAAAAGTCAGAAAGAGTGCAATGGAGACTGTAAAGATGAGCTTTGGACAGAAGGGAAGTATCCTTTTTGCGGTCCTGAATGTGTTGCAGCTTGTCGGCTGGACTGCGATCATGATCTATGACGGGGCACTGGCAGCAGACGGTGTGATGCATACCGGCAGATGGATATGGTGCCTGGTGATTGGAGCATTGATCATTCTGTGGATTGTGATCGGAATTACGAATCTGGGCAAGATCAATACCGTTGCGATGGCAGCATTATTTATCCTGACATTGATTCTGTGTAAGGTGATATTTACAGGAAGCGGGGTGGGAACACCGTCTGACGATAGTATGACATTTGGAGCAGCAGTAGAGCTTGCGGTTGCAATGCCATTATCGTGGCTGCCGCTGATCAGTGACTACACAAGAGAGGCGAAGGAGCCTGTGAAAGCAACTGCAGTCAGTGCGGTTACATATGGAATTGTAAGCTGCTGGATGTATGTGATTGGTATGGGAGCTGCTATCATTACCGGAGAGTATGACATTGCACAGATCATGTTAAAGGCAGGTCTTGGCATTCTGGGACTTCTGATCATTGTATTTTCAACAGTTACAACCACTTTCCTGGATGCATACTCTGCTGGAATCTCCAGCGAGACGGTTGTAAGCAGATGGAACGGAAAGCATGTTGCTATCGTTGTGACAGTGATTGGAACGGTCGCTGCAATTGTATATCCGATGGATAATATAACAGATTTCCTGTATCTGATCGGTTCTGTATTTGCACCGATGATCGCTATTCAGATTGCTGATTTTTTCCTGTTAAAACAAGACAAGAGCAGTCGGGCAGTATATGTGCCTAATATGATCATCTGGGTGATTGGATTCGTTGTGTACAGAATTCTTATGAATGTAGATATGCCGGTAGGAAATACATTGCCGGATATGGTGATCACGATCATCCTGTGTCTGATCGCCGGGAAATTAATACCTGAAAAAAATCAGAAAAAATAAGATTGATAATTCATAGACAAAATCTATCAACTTTCATAAAAATACTAATTTGTCTTTTATTTAACAAAATCATATAAACAAATTATAAAGAAATGCAAACAAATACAATCACATTTTTATGGAGGTTAGTAAACTATGAAAAACAATTTTCCATACGTATTCAGCCCTCTTACGATCAGAGGTATGACACTCAAAAACCGTGTTGCAATGATGCCTATGGGAAGTGATTTCGCCGGACATGATGGGAAACTGAGCGACGAACATATCAAATATTATGAGCTGCGTGCACGTGGCGGCACAGGGCTTCTGTACGTGCGAGACGTATCATTGACGGAACGGATGCCGGACGCCATATGGTATTGAATACCCTTGAAAGATTGAACTATCTTTAAAATATGTCCCTAAAAGGGAACCCCTTTCCAATATAAATATAAATATAAAGAAGCTTCGGAGAATCCTGTTACCTGTGATTCTCCGAAGCTTTTTATGAAAATAACTATCTCCGGTTCTACTTCTATGATATGATATAACTGATGAATGTAAGAAATAATATTTTAAAACAAAATATTTCAAAATAAAATAAAAAAACAATTGGGGGAAATACGTAATGAAAAGTTTGCTGATTCTCGGTGCAGGCGGATTCGGCCGGATGGTAGCGGAGACTGCGCAGGCACTGGGGTATGAAAAGGTTGTATTTTTGGATGATGCGGTGAAGGATGAAGCGGTCATCGGAATGTGCTGTGATTATGAGATCAGGCATAAGGAGTATCCGGTGGCAGTAGCAGCTTTTGGAAATAACAAGATGCGTCTGTACTGGACGGATAAATTGCTGGAAAAAGGGTATGAGGTACCGGCAATCGTGCATCCGTCTGCAGTCGTAAGTCCGAGTGCGGTGCTGGAGCCGGGCTGTTTTGTGATGCAGAGAGCAGTGGTAAATACCAATACCCGGATCGGACGTGCGGTGCTGGTGAACAGCGGGGCAATCGTAGATCACAATTCAGTAGTATGTGCCGGAGCGCATGTCGGACTGGGGAGTGTTGTAAAGTCAGACTGTACGATCGAGAGCGGATGTAAAGTGGAGGCAGGAGAAGTGATCTTCTCAACCAGAAGGAAGATCGAGGGCGTGGACAGCCGGAGTCTGGAAGATGCCGTGTACGCATTTGGTTTCGGGCAGCAGTGCAGTTATGTGAAGCCATTCGGAGAAGGACACATCAATGAGACTTATGCAGTCTATATGCCGGGCGCAGATGGAAAGGATACGCCGCTCTATGTTTTGCAGCGCATCAATATTAATGTATTCAAGAACCCGGATCAGGTAATGGCGAATATATTCGGCGTTACGGAGTATCTGCGCAGTATGATCCGTGAGGCAGGTGGAGATCTAGACAGAGAGGCATTGTCTTATATTAAGACAAAATCAGGAGAGAGCTATTTTGAAGATGCGGATGGACAGCCATGGCGCTGCCTGCATTATGTACCGGATTCTGTGTGCTATCAGATGGTGGAGAGACCGGAACAGTTCTATCAGTCGGCACTCAGCTTTGGCCATTTTCTGAAGCAGCTGGGGGATTATCCGGCCGAGAGTCTCTATGAGACGATTCCGAAGTTCCACGATACGGTGAAGCGTTTCCATGATTTCAAAGACGCACTGCGGAAAGATGTGAAGAACAGGGCAAGACTTTGCCGTGAAGAAATAGAGTTTGTACTGGCACGCGAGGATGACTGCGGTGTCCTTATGAAGCAGCTTGAGGAAGGAATACTTCCGCTCCGTGTGACGCACAACGATACCAAGCTGAATAACATTTTGTTTGATAGGAATACAGGAGAGGGACTGTGCATCATCGATTTGGACACGATCATGCCGGGACTTGCGGCAAATGACTTTGGTGATTCCATCCGGTTCGGGGCATCGACAGCGGAAGAAGATGAGAAGGATCTGAACAAGGTGCACTTTGATATAGAGCTTTACCGCATCTACGTGAAAGGGTATCTGGAGATGGCGAAGGATGTACTGACACCGGCGGAGAACGCCAGTCTTCCGTGGGGAGCGAGACTTATGACGCTGGAATGCGGTATGCGTTTTCTTGCTGACTTCCTCCAGGGCGATGTATATTTCAAAACAACTTATCCGGAACACAATCTTGTTCGGGCAAGAACACAGTTCAGGCTTGTAAAAGAGATGGAAGAACAGTTTGATCAGATGCAGGAAATCGTTGAGACGTTCTGAAAGTGATGGGCAAATTGTTGTAACTAAAATACAATTTAATTTCCGGTTTAAAGTTGACAGATAATAAAATACATTTTATTATAAATATAAGTTTGATATATAAAGATAACGAAGAGAGTTAAAACGGAAGGAGAATTCAACAGATGTTAAACGATAATTTTGTAACATTTGAAATTGGAAAAGCAAAGCATATCGCACTCGTTGCCCATGATGGTAAGAAAAAAGAACTGATCGAATGGTGCGACAAGAATAAGGAAATCTTAAAAGGTCATTTCTTATGCGGTACAGGTACAACCGCACGTCTGATCGCAGAGAAGACCGGGCTTCCGGTAAAGGGATATAACAGCGGCCCGCTCGGAGGAGATCAGCAGGTCGGAGCGAAGATCGTAGAAGGACAGATCGACTTTATGATCTTCCTGTGGGATCCGTTAGAGGCGCAGCCGCACGATCCGGATGTAAGAGCATTATCCCGTATTGCCGTACTTTACGATATTCCTACAGCTAACAATCTTGCAACAGCAGATTTCATGCTGAAGTCTGAATTTATGAATTCTACATATGAAAGAAAGGTAGAGAACTTTAACAAGACCATTCAGGACAGAGTGGAGAAGATGAAATAGAAGCTAAAGAGCAGCTGTGCATTCCGCAAAAAAAGGAATCGCAGCTGTTTTTTTGCCTTTTATATTTCTGCAAAATAAGATTGACATACCGTATCATCTGTGTTATTCTTACACCGTAAACTTTAACGCTTTAAAGTGCAACGCTTTAAAGCGAATTAGCGAAAACAAGTAAAAAGAAATGAGGAAAGTAGAGGAGAAAAGTTATGGCGATGAAATTATTGATGCTGGTGATATTTTTTGCGATTATGGTATCGGTCGGCATCTATGCAAGAAAGCATGCGACAAGTGTAGACGGCTATGTATTGGGAGGAAGATCGGTAGGCCCCTGGCTTACGGCATTTGCGTATGGAACGTCATATTTCTCCGCAGTTGTATTCGTAGGATATGCAGGACAGTTTGGATGGAAATATGGTCTCGCATCTACATGGATCGGTCTTGGGAATGCGATTATCGGAAGTTTGCTGGCATGGGTTGTACTCGGAAGACGTACCAAGGTTATGACACAGCATTTGAATTCTAAGACGATGCCGGATTTCTTTGGTGAGAGATACGAAAGCAAGGCGCTTAAGATTACAGCTTCTGCAATCGTATTTATATTCCTGGTTCCGTATACGGCTTCTGTATATAACGGATTGTCAAGGTTATTCGGAATGGCATTTAATATTCCTTATAAATATTGTGTGATCGGAATGGCAGTGTTTACGGGAATTTATGTTATTCTTGGCGGATACATGGCTACGGCGATCAATGACTTCATTCAGGGGATTATCATGCTGGGTGGTATCGTGGCAGTTATCCTGGCGGTATTAAATGGTCAGGGCGGATTTATTCAGGCAATTAAGACAATGGCAGAGATTCCAAGTGATGTGCCGGTGACAATGGGACAGCCGGGCGCGTTTACTTCATTCTTTGGGCCGGATCCGTTAAATCTTCTGGGGGTTGTTATCTTAACTTCTCTTGGAACATGGGGACTTCCACAGATGGTTGGTAAGTTCTATGCGATTAAAGATGAAAAATCAATTAATACAGGAACTGTGATCTCTACGTTGTTTGCGATCGTGATCTCCGGAGGATGTTACTTCCTCGGAGGATTCGGAAGATTGTTTGATGTACCGGAATTACATGATGAGGCGGGCAATATGATCTTCGACGGAATCATTCCACATATGTTATCAACACTTCCGGATATCCTGATCGGTATCGTAGTAGTGCTGGTATTATCGGCTTCCATGTCAACCCTGGCTTCGCTGGTATTGACATCCAGCTCGACATTGACTTTGGATTTCTTAAAAGACAATGTGATGAAAGATATGAGTGAGAAGAAACAGGTACGAACCATGCAGGTGATGGTAGTATTCTTCATTGTATTATCAGTAGTGATTGCAATGGATCCACCTACATTCATTGCACAGCTTATGGGAATTTCCTGGGGTGCACTGGCCGGAGCATTCCTTGCACCGTTCATGTATGGATTGTACTGGAAAGGTGTGACAAGAGCCGCGGTCTGGGCAAGTTTTGCGGCAGGTGTCGGAATTACGGTTTTGAACCTCTTCTTCCACTTTATTGCATCTCCGATTAATGCAGGAGCAATTGCGATGGTAGCAGGACTGATCGTAGTGCCGGTAGTGAGTGTACTTACACCAAAACTTAAGAAAGACAGGGTGGATGAGATATTTGCCTGCTATGATGAGAAGGTTACAATCACCAAGAAACGTTCTCTGGAACAGAATTAACCGAAATAATCTGAAAAATCGAACATATTAAAAAACATCAAGGGAAGTGATTAAATTTATCACTTCCCTTTTGCGTAGGGATATGTTAGGATATAAAAGTATTAAAAATGAACAACAAAATTGATGATTATTATTGCAAGATGATAAGATTTGAAATATCGGGTAAAAGGAGAGGCTTTTAATTATGAAGAATTATCAGAAATATGAGAAAAGTTATTTCATGCCGCCTGAGGTCACATATGACTGGGCAAAAAAAGATTCGGTAGAACAGCCGCCGAAATGGTGCAGTGTAGATTTAAGAGATGGTAACCAGGCATTGATCGAACCAATGAGTCTGGATGAAAAGCTGGAGTTCTTCCAGATGCTGGTTGATATCGGATTTAAGGAGATTGAGGTTGGATTCCCGGCTGCTTCCGAGACAGAGTATCAGTTCATGAGAACTTTGATTGAGAAAGATATGATTCCGGATGATGTAACCGTTCAGGTCCTGACACAGGCAAGAGAACACATCATCAAGAGAACATTTGAAGCTGTAAAAGGAGCACCTCACGCAGTGATCCATTTATACAATTCTACCTCTGTTGCACAGAGAGAGCAGGTGTTCAGAAAAGATAAAGAACAGGTAAAACAACTTGCGATCGACGGGGCAAAATTACTTCTGAAGCTGGCTAATGAGACAGATGGTAACTTCACATTTGAATACAGTCCGGAAAGTTTCCACGGAACAGAAGTGGACTATGCCGTAGAAGTTTGTAACGCTGTTCTGGATGTATGGCAGCCAACAGCTGATAATAAAGCAATCATCAATATTCCTACAACTGTAGAAAACGCAATGCCTCATACATTTGCATGCCAGTTAGAGTATGTACATAAGCATTTGAAACACAGAGAGAATGTGGTACTTTCACTTCATCCACATAATGACAGAGGATGCGGAGTGGCAACTGCAGAACTGGGTATTCTTGCAGGAGCTGATCGTATCGAGGGTACATTGTTTGGAAACGGAGAACGTACCGGTAACGTTGATATCATCACACTTGGAATGAATATGTATTCCCAGGGTGTAGATCCGGGACTGGATTTCTCTAATATGAGAAAGATCCGCGAGACATATGAGCGTCTGACCAGAATGCAGGTATATGACCGTCAGCCATATTCCGGAGACCTGGTATTTACTGCATTTTCCGGATCACATCAGGATGCGATTGCCAAGGGTATGGCATGGAGAGATGAGAAGAAATGTGATAAATGGACAGTTCCGTATCTGCCGATCGATCCAAAAGATGTCGGAAGAGAGTATGATTCGGACGTTATCCGTATCAACAGTCAGTCTGGTAAGGGCGGCGTAAACTACATCTTAATGCACAGCCACGGAATCAATCTTCCAAAGGCAATGCGTGAAGAAGTAGGATATATGGTAAAAGATGTATCGGATAAAGCACACAAAGAGCTGACACCAGACTGGGTATACCAGATCTTCTCTGATCACTATATTAATACCAAATCCATCTTCCATATTGATGAGTGCCATTTTAAACAGGTAGACGGAATTACCGCAGAAGTGACGATCAATCATGCAGGAGAGAGTAAAGTGATCACTTCGAACGGAAATGGACGTCTGGACGCAGTAAGTAATGCAATTAAGCAGTATTTCAATATCAGCTATGAATTATCCTTCTACGAAGAACATTCGCTTACAAAGGGATCTTCTTCTAAGGCTGTTGCTTATGTGGGAATTATATGCAACGGAAAGACATTCTGGGGTGTAGGAATCGATCCGGATATTATCAGAGCTTCCATTGAAGCCTTGATCGTTGCGGTAAATAAGATTGAAGAACTCGGGAGTGCTGATGCATGTACGGATGCAAGAATGATCGAGATCATGAATTATGTACAGGCAAATTATATTGACATTACATTAGATGACCTGGCAGAAAAATTCTTCCTGTCCAAACCTTATCTGTCAAAATACATTAAGGAAAAATCCGGAATGACATTTGGGGATCTGGTGAAGAAAATCCGCATGAAGAAAGCGAAAGCACTGCTCAAAAGCAGTAATATGACAGTCGAGAACATTGCAATGTCAGTCGGATATCAGAATGTTGAGCATTTCAACAGACTGTTCAAGAAAGCTTATGATATGACTCCGATGCAGTTTAGAAATCAGAAATAAAATAAGTAGTGAAAAGTTGCGAGGGATGTGCCGGAAGGTGCATCCCTTTTAAAAGTGCGTAAACGGAAAAATAAAAATATACATATAAAAAGATAGGAATCGAGATGGATTTCATGTATAATAAATAATAGACTTTACAGAAAACATGATTGGGAGGAAGAGATAGAAATGTTAAAGTACATATTGATGATCCTTGGCGGTGTGATTTTTATCGCAGGATACTACTTCATGCAGCAGAATGAAGGCAGAGGTAAGACGATGATGTTCTATTCATTGTTTGCTTATGCCGGATTGACACTGGTGATTCTTTCCGGAGCAAGAGTTCTGGATCCGTTCTTTGAAAGTATCGGGGACAGCGGTGAGATGGTTCAGCTTGCAGTAGAAGTTGCCTGCTTTGTAATTGGTGCGGAATTACTTCTGAAGCCTGCATTTGAAGACCAGAAAGAGATCGGAACAAAGAAGAATATTACACCACGTGGATCCGGAGATTCGTTCAGCGCCAAGGCGAATAAGAAAGAAAACACTAAAAAGAAGACAAAGAATAATAATCAGATCAAAAGAAGTTACAGTACGGGGAATAAAAAGTATCGTAAAAAATAAAAGAAATATATAACGTGTAAGGGGAAATCTGTGGGAGCAGATTTCCTTTTTTGTTGTCGTGTGTTCATAATTCATGTAGACAACATAAAAAGGAAACCTCGTTACCATTGGCATGTGAGTTATGTAGATAATAAAAAAGAAGACCTGCATAAGCAAGTCTTCTTTTTATGTACGGTATTTAATTCACGAATTATTTACCTTCAACCATCTTGTCGAACTTCTTAGTAAATGCTAACATGATAACTCCGCAGGCAACGATGATGATTGTAACAACACCATATGCTTTAACGAAGTTGAAGTTTTCGAGCCAGTTATAAAGTGGTCCATAAGCTTTACCAGAGAAGAAGATGACCAGTGGCCATACACCAAGCATAGTTCCAAGAAGTTTCTTTGGAGCATATTTGCTGATGAATGAGTTTCCAAGTGGTGAGAAGATAACTTCTCCGACTGACATACATACAGAAGCCAGGACGATTACCCAGATACCAACTGGTTTATCTGCACTCTGTCCGCAAAGAACTGCTGCAAGTACCATGGAAGCTGTACAAAGACCAAGAACGATGATTCCGAGAGCAGTCTTTGTGAACATTCCCCAGTCACCCTGTGGACGCTGTCTCATCTTAGCCCAGATTCCTGCGAATACAGGACAAAGGATGATACAAAGAAGTCCGTTCATTGAGTCGAACCATGCAGTAGGCATCTCGAAGGAACCAATGTTCCAGTTAGCCCATCCACGTCCTGCTTCTGATACTGGACCGAATTCATAGTAAACAGGCATGTAAGCCATGTACCAGATCAGCCAGAAAATACCAGAGAAGAGTGTTACGATGCAGATAGCAATCACACGGTTTTTCTCAAGTTTGGTAAGAGGTGCATTGTCTTTCTCTTTGTCGGCTTTGTCAACATTTTCTGTACGGTTGTCAACAAGGAATGGTTTCTTTCCGGCTTCGCCGAAGGACTTCATTCCAACGAACCACCATACGCAGTCGATGAACAGGAAGATTCCGCAGACAAGGAACATTGCACGGTATCCAGCGCTCTTTCCAACAAGTGAAAGGAAAGTAGTTCCGCAGAAAGAACCGATGTTAACGAACATGTACTGTAAGTTGAATACAGTGTCGAGTTCGTCCTGATCAGCTAATGGGAAGAGACGTCCGTTGATACCAGATACGTTTCCTTTGAAGAAACCAGTTCCGATAGAAACGAGAATGATCATTGCCCATAACATTCCGACTCCGTTTGCTTTCCAGGCACACAGATATCCAAGACCCATCATGATCTCTCCAATTGGTACGAGGATACGAGGACTAATCCAGCGGTCAGCGATATATCCACCGATGATAGGTGTGATATAAGTGAACGCTACAAGGTTAGAACTCATTGCAGCACCTACGGATTGATCAAGTCCAAGACCACCGTTTGCTACTTTGGCTGCGATGAAAATCGTAAGCCCCCATTTAGCAGCGTAGTATGCAAGTCTTTCAAAAGAGAAAGTCAGACAGCACACATAGAAACCAAATGGAAATTTTTTCTTAGTGTTCTCCATGAGATTCACCCTCCAATATGAAATTTTTCTTTGGTTTTAATAATACGAGGAACCCCCCTTATGATTAAAACTCTCAACGCAGTTAATCTTATCACAAACTAGATTAAAGTACAACTAATTGTTTAAGAAAAAGTTAAGGTTTTTTATGCTTTGTTAGGAATATGTATGTTGAAATGTAATAAAACGACCATATATAGCCGGAAAATGTAAGCAAAAATCACTAAATGATAATAGAAATCAAAAAATAAACAGGATCGCTTATAGAGAAACTACATAGATAGAATACATAAAAGAGTTTATAGATTATTTACAAATAATATAAAGGATATTCTTGAATAATCAACTATATAAGGATATAATAAGACACAGATTTTGTAAAGGGGAAAATGATATGGCAAATTATTACCGTGTGGCTTATAAGGAGTCAAAGAACACGCTGAAACAGATCTGTGAACTTTTCCGTGTGGACAGCAGTGATATTACGATTAAGTTTATAGTGACGGTGATGGGACCGCTTGTGTTCTATTTTATGTGCAAATATGGAAACCCGGGAGGCGGTACGCCGGGAGGAATGACTTTTTTTGTCATTAAGTATATTGTAGTCTGGGCACTGGCATTTGTTGCGGCAGTGATACTGAACAGAACAATCTGGAGAAAGGTGTTATCGACAACGGCGGTCGGGGATGCAGAAGATCAGTTTGACAGACGATGCAGATTGAACGGTGGACCGGTGAGTTCCGAAATCCACTTTTTTGATGATCACTTTGACAGTGTAACTGCGAAAAAGACAAGATCATTTTCGTACAAAGATGTTACCAAGATCCTGGAGACGAAAGAGGCATTCGGTGTAGTTGTGAAGGCAGATCCCGAGACGGTCGGATCGGCAAGAGTGATGATCGGATTTCCAAAGACTGCATTGGAAGGAAACAATACGGACGAACTGGCAGAATTTCTTCTGGAAAGATGCAGGAATATGAAGAGAAAAAAAGTGAAGAAGTTTTAGAACAGAATGCTGCAGATGAAAAGGCTATGTGCGTACGGAAGAAGTACGGGGACACATGGCTTTTTTATATACAGGATTTATACGACTCGTCAAGTATTTAACAAAAAACAATATAAAGGTATTGCACTAAAGTGTCAAAAACAGTATAATATAATCGGAAAAAATTTGGTTTTACTTTTGATACAAGAATCAGGAAAAACCCAATTTAAAATAATGAAAATGGAGGGCTAGACTATGGGCAACATGGCAGCAGACAATGCAGCAGGTAAGAGAATCAACAGTTTACTTGATGCAGGCAGTTTTGTTGAGATCGGTGGAGCTGTAACAGCAAGAACAACTGATTTTAACATGCAGGAAAAAGAAACTCCAGCAGACGGTGTTATCACCGGATATGGAGTGATCGATGGAAATCTGGTATACGTATACAGCCAGGACGCTACTGTTTTAAATGGTGCGATCGGTGAGATGCATGCAAAGAAGATTTCTAATATCTACGATATGGCAATGAAGATGGGAGCACCGGTCATCGGATTGGTTGACTGCGCCGGATTCAGACTGCAGGAAGCTACAGATGCTTTAGAGGCATTTGGAAAACTTTATCAGAAACAGTCAATGGCTTCCGGAGTGATCCCTCAGATCACAGCAATCTTCGGAACATGTGGCGGTGGACTTTCTATCGTACCTGCTCTGACAGATTTCACATTCATGGAGACAAAGAATGGTAAATTATTTACCAATACTCCAAATGCAATTCCGGGAAATGACATTTCTAAATGTGATACATCTTCCGCAAAATTCCAGAGTGAGACAACCGGTCTTGTAGACGGAATCGGATCTGAAGAAGAGATTCTTGCAGATATCCGTTCTCTCGTATGCATGTTACCAAGCAACAACGAAGAGGATTCTTCTTATGAAGAATGTAACGATGATCTGAACCGTGTATGTGCAGACCTTGCTAATGCAAAAGAAGACACAGCGATCGCTCTTACAATGATCTCTGATGACAACATCTTCTGCGAAGTGAAGAAAGCATATGCAAAAGATATGGTGGCAGGATTCATCAAACTGAATGGTATGACTGTAGGTGCAGTTGCAAACCGTTCAAAAGTATATAACGAAGAAGCTGAAGTGGAGGCTGAATTTGACGGCTCACTTTCTGCTGACGGAGCTGAAAAGGCTGCAGAATTCGTACAGTTCTGTGATGCATTCAACATCCCTGTACTGACACTTACAAATGTAAGCGGATTTACAGCAAGCGAATACGATGAAAAACGTATTGCAAAATCAGCAGCAAAACTTACTTATGCATTTGCAGATGCAACAGTACCGAAGGTAAATGTTGTAATCGGTAAAGCATTCGGAAGTGCGTATGTGACAATGAACAGCAAAGCAGTCGGAGCAGATATGGTATATGCATGGCCGGAAGCAGAGATTGGAATGATGGACGCAAACCAGGCAGCCAAGATCATGTATGCAGACGCTGATGCAGCAACAATCAGAGAAAAAGCAGCAGAATATAAGAATCTGCAGTCAAGCCCATTATCAGCAGCGAAAAGAGGATATGTGGATACAATCATCGAAGCAGCAGATACAAGAAAATATGTGATCGGCGCATTCGAGATGTTATTCACAAAAAGAGAGGATCGTCCGGTAAAGAAACACGGTACGGTTTAGAGAGGTGAGGCAAAGTGAAGAAAAAATTAAGCGTATTACTTTGTGTGCTTGTCGCAATGCTCTGCTTTACCGCTTGCGGAAGTAAGAAAGAAAATCTTCAGTATGATAAATCAACGATCACACAGGCAACAGATTTTCTGATCGAGTATTGCAACAGTGCAGATGCAGATACTATCGAACAGTGGAACAAGATGACAGATTTTCAGATCGAGTCCCAGCTGAACCAGGCGGGTGTTCCATTTACAAAAGATAGTTTCCTTGCAGCTCTGGATGCATGGCAGCAGGGAACAAAAGAGTGTGGGGAATATGTAAGCCACGGTGATTACAAATTCGAACCATCCTCTGATGAACTGAAAGTAACGACCAGTGCAAAATTCAAAGACCGTGATGCAGACATTACATTTGTTTTTGATGAGGACCTTTATCTGGACAGTACAACGATCGATGCACATTACAGCATCGGTGAGATCATGGAAAAAGCAGGACTGAATACAATCCTTGGAATGGGTACCGTATTCGTAATCCTGATCTTTATCTCAATTCTGATCTCCCTGTTCAAATACATTCCTGCACTTGAAGAAAAATTCAAGAACAAAGGAAAAGCAGAAAGCACACAGGAAGCAGCTCCGGCTCCGGCAGCAGTTGCAGCACCTGTAGTAGAAGAAGCATCGAATGATGATGAACTGGCAGCAGTTATTTCCGCAGCGATCGCTGCTTATGAAGCAGAAGCCGGTGGAAGCACAGACGGCTTCGTAGTAAGAAGCATCAAGCGTCGTCCATCAAATAAGTGGCACGCATAATTAATTAGGAGGATGAATTCAATGAAAAATTATACAATCACAGTGAATGGCAATGTATATGATGTAACAGTAGAAGAAAACGGAGCAGGTGCAGCACCAGTTGCAAGACCTGCAGCAGCACCGAAGGCAGCTCCTGCGGCAGCACCAGCAGCACCAAAGGCAGCACCTGCAGGTGGAGCAGGATCCATCGAAGTAAAAGCCGGAGCAGCCGGAAAAGTATTCAAGATCGAAGCAAATGTAGGTCAGGCTGTAAAGAAAGGTGATGCAGTTGTCATCATCGAGGCTATGAAGATGGAGATTCCAGTTGTAGCACCGGAAGACGGAACCGTTGCAAGCATTGATGTAGCAGTAGGCGATGCAATTGATTCAGGCGCTGTTCTTGCTACATTGAACTAACATCATTTATATGGTGTTTATCTAACACGACTGGAGGTTAAAAAATGGAATATATAACGACAACATTAGGAAACCTCGTGCATCAGACGGCGTTTTTCAGTCTTACATGGGGCAATGTAGTCATGATCGCGGTTGCATGTGTTTTCCTTTATCTTGCAATCAGACACGGATTCGAGCCTCTGCTTCTTGTTCCAATCGCATTCGGTATGTTACTGGTTAACATTTATCCGGACATCATGCTTCATGCAGAAGATGCGGCAAATGGAACAGGCGGACTGCTTTACTACTTCTATAAACTGGATGAGTGGTCAATCCTCCCTTCCCTGATCTTCATGGGTGTAGGAGCGATGACAGACTTCGGACCACTGATCGCTAACCCTAAGAGCTTCCTTCTTGGTGCCTCTGCTCAGTTCGGTATCTTTGCAGCATACCTTGGAGCGATGGCTATGGGATTCTCTGACAAAGCGGCAGCAGCGATCTCAATCATTGGTGGAGCTGATGGACCTACCTCTATCTTCCTTGCAGGTAAGTTACAGCAGACAGCTTTACTTGGACCAATCGCAGTAGCAGCATATTCTTATATGTCACTGGTACCGATTATCCAGCCACCGATCATGAAGCTTCTGACAACAGAAAAAGAACGTAAGATTAAGATGGAACAGTTAAGACCTGTTTCCAGGCTTGAGAAGATCTTATTCCCAATCATCGTTACGATCGTTGTGTGTGTAATTCTTCCTACAACAGCACCACTGGTTGGTATGTTAATGCTTGGTAACCTGTTCCGTGAGTCTGGAGTTGTAAGACAGTTAACAGAGACAGCTTCCAATGCAATGATGTACATCGTAGTTATCCTGCTTGGAACATCCGTAGGAGCAACAACAAGTGCTGAGGCATTCCTTAATATGGATACGATCAAGATCGTAATTCTTGGTTTGATCGCATTCGCATTCGGTACAGCAGCAGGTGTACTGTTCGGTAAACTGATGTGTGTTGCAACACATGGTAAGGTTAATCCACTGATTGGTTCTGCCGGTGTATCTGCAGTTCCAATGGCAGCCAGAGTATCACAGAAGGTCGGAGCTGAAGCAGACCCGACAAACTTCCTTCTGATGCATGCTATGGGACCAAACGTTGCGGGTGTTATCGGTACAGCCGTAGCTGCCGGAACATTTATGGCAATCTTTGGCGTAGGAATTTAAGCGATATATAATTAGGAGGAAAGAAAATGGCAGATATAGTAAAAAAACCTGTAGAGATTACAGAAACGATCCTGCGTGATGCGCATCAGTCTCTGATCGCAACCCGTATGACAACAGAGCAGATGCTCCCGATCGTTGATAAAATGGACAAGGTTGGGTATCATTCCGTAGAGTGCTGGGGTGGAGCTACATTCGATGCATCTCTTCGTTTCTTAAAAGAAGATCCATGGGAAAGACTTCGTAAATTCCGTGATGGATTCAAAAATACAAAACTTCAGATGTTATTCCGTGGACAGAACATCTTAGGATATCGTCCATACGCAGATGATGTGGTAGAATATTTCGTACAGAAATCTGCTGCCAACGGAATCGACATCATCCGTATCTTTGACTGCTTAAATGATCTTCGTAACCTGAAGACAGCAGTTAAGGCTGCAAACAAAGAAAAAGTAGAAGCTCAGATCGCATTATCTTACACTTTAGGTGATGCTTATACACTAGATTACTGGGTAGACATTGCCAAGAAGATTGAAGAGATGGGTGCAAACTCTATCTGTATCAAAGATATGGCTGGTCTTCTGACACCGTATAAGGCAACAGAGCTGATCGGAGCAATGAAAGAAGCTGTAGATCTTCCAATCCAGCTTCATACACACTACACATCAGGTGTTGCTTCTATGACTTACATGAAAGCAGTAGAGGCCGGTGTAGATGTCATTGATACCGCAATCTCACCATTCGCACTTGGAACATCTCAGCCTGCAACAGAAGTTATGGTTGAGACATTCAAGGGAACACCTTATGATACAGGATTAGACCAGAAACTTCTGGCAGAGATCGCTGACTATTTCCGTCCAATCCGTGACGAAGCTCTTGACAGCGGACTCTTAAATCCAAAGAACCTTGGTGTTAACATCAAGACTCTTCTGTATCAGGTACCAGGCGGAATGCTTTCTAACCTGACATCACAGTTAAAAGAGCAGGGTGCTGAAGACAAGTTCTACGATGTACTTGAGGAAGTGCCAAGAGTACGTAAAGACCTTGGAGAACCACCACTTGTAACACCTTCATCACAGATCGTTGGTACACAGGCTGTATTTAACGTACTGATGGGAGAACGTTACAAAGTTGCTACAAAAGAGACAAAAGACCTCTTAAGTGGAAAATACGGACAGACAGTAAAACCGATGAATCCAGACGTAATCAAGAAAGTACTTGGAGACGATCCTGAGATCATCACATGTCGTCCTGCAGACCTGATTCCGGACGAATTAGATACACTCCGCAAAGAATGCGAACAGTGGATCCAGCAGGATGAAGACGTACTGTCTTATGCTCTGTTCCCACAGGTTGCTGTTGAGTTCTTTAAGTATAGAGAGGCACAGCAGACGAAGGTGGATGCGACGGTAGCGGATACGGAGAATGGTAGTTATCCTGTATAGGTTTTCGAGAGGACGTCAAGTGTAGAAGTTCCTGATTCAATGCGACTTCGGGTGCTTGCAAGGCGTAAGCGAAAAAAAGACGATAAGATAAGAACCGAATACATTCGGACGGAAAATCCTGATGATTTTCCGCCTCAGGTATTCTTTTGGGATGTGCTTGTAGCACATCCCAAATCTTATTTTATCGTCTTTTTTTCACCAACTCCTTGCAAAGCACCCTGCGAATGCATTGAACCAGGAACTTCTACACTTGACTGTTCGCGAAAATATACGAGGATAGCGGGGGAGTGTGGCTTCTCAGAAAGTAGTGGGAAAAGCGAGATGAAAGACATTTTCCGGCGGAGCCCCAATAGCTTGGTGGTAACAGTAAATTCACTTTCGGGTGTCGGAGTGTATGGCTGAGGGAGATGTGGAGGTTTGGGTGGATGGGCATCCGTTGGCGGGAGTAGAAGATGTTAAAAGAAAGTTTGGGTAAAATCAGGATTTGCTCTGTGCTACAGGCACAGCTTGAAAGAATACCTGAGGTGAGAAATCATCAGATTTCTCGCCGAATGTATTCGGTGCCTGATTTTACCCAAGCTTTCTTTGTTACATCTTCTTCCCGTCCATAAGCGCCCATCCACCCAAACCTCCACATCTCCCGTCCCCACACACCCGACATCCGATTGACTATTCCCCCACAAAGCTATATAATAAAAATATTGTTTGAAAAAGAGGTACATCGCATGAGCGCAAAGAATGAACTGCTGAAGATGATCGATGAAAGATATCACAAATTCAGCAAAGGACAGAAAAAACTGGCGGATTTTATCCGTGAGGATTATGATAAGGCAGCTTTTTTGACAGCTGCGAAGATGGGGGGAGAGGTCGGTGTCAGTGAATCGACGGTGGTGAGATTTGCGACGGCTCTTGGATATGACGGATACCCGGAATTTCAGAAAGCTCTGGGAGAACTGGTGAGGATGAAGCTGAATTCCATCCAGCGTATGGAAGTGACGTATGGACGGATCAGCCAGGGGGAGATTCTGACATCGGTTTTGCATTCGGATATTGAGAAGATCAAGCTTACGATGGAAGCAATTGATCATGAAGCATTTGAGATGGCGGTAGATACGATCCTGAAAGCAAAGAGGATCTATGTGATCGGGATACGAAGCTGTTCGCCACTTGCAAGTTTCTTAAGTTTTTATCTGAATCTGATCTGTGAGAATGTGACAGCGGTTAATACGAACAGTTCTAGTGAGATTTTTGAACAACTGATCCGTGTCAGCGAGGATGATGTGGTGATCGGGATCAGCTTTCCCAGATATTCGATGCGTACTTTGAAAGCACTGGAATTTGCAAGTAATAGAAAAGCAACAGTGATCACGTTGACGGACAGTGTACATTCTCCGATGACACTGTATTCTTCCTGCAATCTGATCGCAAGAAGTGATATGGCGTCAATCGTAGATTCGCTGGTAGCACCATTGAGTGTGATCAATGCGCTGGTGGTAGCTCTTTGTATGAAGAAACAGAAAGAGGTTATCACAACACTTGAGACATTGGAGCAGATCTGGGATGAGTATCAGGTGTATAGCAAAGATGAATTGAATATGGTGGACGACAGAGTCGAACTTTCCGGAAATGAGAAAGAGTAGAACCGGCAGAAAAGAATATGAAGAAAAAGACAAATAGAAAAGGACAAATAGAAGATGAGTAAAGTAGTTGTCATCGGAGGCGGTGCTGCAGGAATGTTTGCCTCTATTGCAGCGGCCGGGTGTGGACATCAGGTCGTGGTATATGAAAAGAATGAAAAGCTTGGAAAGAAACTTTATATCACGGGAAAAGGCAGATGCAATATTACCAATGCCTGTGATATGGAAGGCCTGTTCGATGCGGTCAGAACAAATGCAAAGTTTTTATACAGTAGTTTTTATGGATACACGAATCAGCAGGTGATTGATTTCTTTGAACGAATCGGTGTGCCGACAAAGATTGAGCGCGGCGACCGTGTGTTCCCGGTGTCGGATCATTCTTCGGACGTGATCCGCGGGCTGGAGCGGGAGATGGACCGCCTGGGTGTGAAAGTACATCTGCGGACAGCTGTGAAAAAGGTTGTCGCAAAAGACGGACATTTTGAAAAAATCATACTTGGAGATCAGAGACAGATTCATGCGGATGCCTGTATCGTTGCAACAGGAGGGTTGTCTTATCAGTCAACAGGATCAACCGGAGATGGATTCCGGTTTGCAGAAAGTCTCGGACATACGGTGACGGATTGTATGCCTGCGCTTGTGCCGATGGAATGTAAAGAGGAGTGGGTGCCTGAATTGCAGGGACTTTCACTTCGAAATGTTAATGTAACGATTCTTGACGGCAAGAAAAAGCTGTATGATGATTTTGGAGAAATGTTATTCACGCATTACGGTGTGAGTGGACCGCTGATCCTAAGTGCCAGCAGTTATCTGGGAAAGAAATTGAAGGCAAAAGAACTGACACTTAAGATTGATCTGAAACCAGCTCTTTCGGAAGAACAGCTTGATCACAGAGTGCTCCGGGAATTTGAAGAGAATCAGAACCGACAGTTTAAGAACGCGGTGCACAAGCTGTTCCCGTCGAAACTGATCCCGGTTATGATTGAACTGAGCGGGATTGATCCCGAGAAGAAGGTCAATGTGATCACGAAAGAAGAACGTCTTGGATTTGTAAGACTGATCAAGGGCCTGACGTGTACATTGACAGATTTAAGAGATTATAACGAGGCAATCATAACTAAAGGTGGAATTAAAATCAAAGAAGTTGATCCTGGAACGATGGAATCCAAACTGGTGAAGGGATTACATTTTGCAGGAGAGGTACTGGATCTGGATGCGGTAACAGGTGGATTCAACCTTCAGATCGCGTGGTCTACGGCATATGCGGCCGGAACGGGGATCCAGATATAGAGTGATAAAAATAGAAATAAGGAGAACGTATCATGGGATATAACGTAGCAATAGATGGACCGGCAGGAGCCGGAAAAAGCACGATCGCAAAACTTGTAGCAAAAGAAAAGGGATACATTTATGTAGACACAGGGGCAATGTACAGAGGCCTTGCAATTCATTTCCTGGATAAGGGCATTGAACCGGGAGAGACGGATAAAGTGATCGAAGCATGTAAAGATGCAGAAGTAACAATCGCCTATGAAGATGGTATGCAGCATGTATACCTGAATGGTAATGATATTTCATCACGTCTGAGAAATGAAGAAGTGGGGAACATGGCATCTGTAACATCTGCAATTCCGGAAGTGCGTAAGAAGTTACTGGAACTGCAGCAGAACCTGGCGAAGACACAGGATGTAATTATGGACGGAAGAGATATCGGTACATGTGTCCTGCCGGGCGCAGACGTAAAGATCTATCTGACCGCCAGTGTAGAGACCAGGGCGAAAAGACGGTATGACGAACTTAAGGAAAAGGGCGAGGACTGCAATCTGGAAGAAATCGCACACGACATCGAAGAACGTGATCACAGAGATATGACCCGTGAGATCGCACCGTTAAAGCAGGCAGAGGATGCAGTGCTGGTAGACAGCTCACACATGACGATCGAAGAAGTGGTAAAAGCAATCGTAGATTTGTGCAAATAGACAATCCGGCACAAAGCGGCAGACGAAGATAATGGTAATATATTTGAAAAAGAGCTGTGGTACAGAAAGGAATTACACTATATGAATGTTGAACTGGCAAAAACAGCAGGATTTTGCTTTGGAGTAAAGCGTGCAGTAGATACAGTGTATAAACAGATAGAAAAACATCAAAGTGAAAAGATATTCACTTATGGACCAATCATCCATAATGAAGAAGTGATCAAAGATCTGAGAAGCCATGGAGTAGAAGTCCTGAATGATGAAGAAGAATTGAAAACAGTGGATGCGGATGTGGTTGTGATCCGGTCTCATGGTGTAGCAAAATACATTTATGATATCATGGATGAACGCGGGATTACATGTGTAGATGCGACTTGTCCTTTTGTGAAGAAAATTCATAAGATTGTTGCAGAAGAAAGTGCCAAAGGATCGTACATTGTGATCATCGGAAATGGCGAACATCCGGAGGTAGAAGGTATCCGCGGATGGGCAGGAGAACAGGTGACTGTGATACAGACTCCGGAAGATGCAGAAAGATTTGAATTACCTGAAAAAGAACAGAAAGTATGTATCGTGGCCCAGACGACATTTAACTACAATAAATTCAAAGAATTAGTTGAAATTATTTCAAAAAAGAGGTATGATATAGTTGTTTTAAATACGATTTGCAATGCGACGAAAGAAAGGCAGACTGAGGCTCGTCAAATTGCAGCGAGAGTAGATGCTATGGTTGTGATAGGTGATAAGCGTAGTTCGAATACTCAGAAGCTATTTGAAATCTGCAAAGAGGAATGTTTGAATACGTACTATATACAGACACTTGACGATTTGGATATTAATCAATTAAGGTCCGTGGAATCAGTAGGTATTACAGCAGGGGCATCCACGCCCAATAAAATAATTGAGGAGGTTCA
>ERZ857693.214-NODE-214-length-87468-cov-14.847300_pt1 | contig 87468 bp, 106 predicted proteins | sample MGYA00519765_ERZ857693 | MGnify/ENA primary metagenome ERZ857693 (study PRJEB31778, sample SAMEA3449354) | human gut metagenome | biome: human gut; feature: human-associated habitat; material: faeces | place: United Kingdom | collected 2010/2012 ... | reverse complement strand
GGCGGAGCCGACGATGAAAAATCCGATCGATTTTGCCGGACTGAAAGCCGTGAATGAGGATATTATCGCCTGGCTGAGGGTCGGTGCGATCGATATCAGTTATCCGGTCACGCAGGGCAAGGATAACGATTACTATCTGCACAATACCTTTGAAAATCAGCCGAATATTGCCGGATGTATTTTTATGGAGGGGATGAACACACCGGATTTTCAGGATTACCATACAATCCTATATGGGCACAACATGAAAAACTTAAGCATGTTTGGCAGCCTGAAAAAATATAAAACAGAGGATTTTTATAAAGATCATCAGTTTTTTACAATCTATACATCAGAGTGTGCGTACCGTTATCAGATTTTTGCCTACTATGATGTGCCGGAAACCGACGAAGTTTACACGGTTGGCTTTGCACCGGATGAGACTTTTCAAAAATTTATTGATAAGATGAAGCAAAAGTCCTATGATGATACAGGAGTGAACGTGACGAAAGACGATCATATTATGACACTGTCGACCTGTTCCACCACGGGAAAACGTTTTGTAGTGCATGCAGTGCGCATCGGGGAACATGCGTTGGAGAAATAGAAAAGAACAACATAAGGAGAAAAACAATGAAAAGACCAGAAGAATTGAGTCATATGCTGACAGAGATGTACAATGATACGAAGGATGGAAAAATCCGCTGGAACCTCAGTGTGCAGACAACGGAAAATAATGAAGTATCCGAGAAACCGGTCGAAGTGGAGGATGGTGTTTCCTGGACGATCGATGAATGTTATGTTTCCTATTATTGCAAATATAAGGGACAGGATTTTCTGATGATCACCTATGAGATGATCAAAACCGCCGGAGATAAGGTACATACGACCAACATGTTCCTCCCACCGCTTGGAATCCGTGTGTTCCAGCTGCCAATGCTGCTGCCGTATGCGGTTCAGGCGTCCGGTGTACTGGCAAATCAGATCCACAATCTGTGGGAATTACTGCTTGCGATGAAAAAGGCAGACCCGGAGAGTGTATTTATGGAAGTGTCAGCAGGAAAACTTGTGATCGAGGATGAAAAGTAACCTGTGAGAGGTTTATATCCTATATAACATAAGTTTGTACAAATAGATAATATAAGGAAAAAGATGTTCGTGGCTCTGGTTGTACCACAGAACATCTTTTTTAATGCAAAATCAGTTAAAGTAAGAATATCCTTGTGAACATTTTTGAAGAGTTTTTCCGAAAATCCACAAAAAAAGGGAAATGATCAGCTAGAAATAATATACAATTTTGTCAAAAAGTATATGAAAATGTAAATAATGTTGAAACTTTATAAAAAAAGTGTTAAAATCATAACAAACACTGGTATGACCAGAAATAATAATTTTATAAGGGAGGAAACAATATGTTAAATCATGGACTGTTGTTTCAGGTTTACGGCGAGGGAGCTGCATGGCAGTTTCTTGGCTGGATTTTAGTTTTTACCTGTCTCGTACTTGCAAATGAATTTGCCAGACGTACAAAAGCCGGCGGAATGTTATGTTTCGTTGTTCTTCCGATCATTCTGACAGTTTACTTTATTGCAATTTACGTTTCAGCAGCAGCGGGAGCTGAATGGGCGCTCAATAACAATACATATGTACATATGACAAGCTGGTTCCACTATGCGAAGTTATATGCAGCTACAGCTGGATGTATTGGTTTTATGATGCTCAAATACAAATGGGGTATTGGAAAAACACAGTGGTTTAAGGCTTTCCCATTTGTCATCGTAGCAATCAACATTTTGATCGCAGTATGCAGCGATTTCGAATCTGCCATCAGAGGTGCACAAGCACTTGCAGAGACAGGAACAAGCTGGTGGTTATCATCTGAAGGCGTATGGTTATATGGTGGATGGTGGAACGTTCTCAACGGTCTTGCAGGTATTATCAATATCTTATGTATGACAGGCTGGTGGGGAATCTACACATCTAAGAAAAAAGATGATATGTTATGGCCGGATATGACATGGATGTTCATCTTAGCTTATGATGTATGGAACTTCCAGTATACTTACTTAAACCTTCCGACTCATTCATGGTACTGTGGTGTTGCATTATTACTTGCACCTACATTTGCTGCAGCATTCTGGAACAAAGGTGGCTGGATTCAGAACCGTGCTAACACATTAGCATTATGGTGTATGTTTGCCCAGGTATTCCCATTATTCCAGGATCAGGGTAAATTCGCAGTTATCCCAAGGCTCTACGCAGATGGATTCATGGATGCAGCTACACATCCAACAGCAGTAGATCCTACAGCACAGGGTGTGATCTCTGTTCTTTCAATTGTAGTCAACGTTGTTGTATTTGCTGCAATTATCAAACGTTCTGTGAAGTTAAAGAAGAATCCTTACAAAGATGAGATCTGGAAAGGCACAAAAGATTACGAAGAAGCTATGTCCCGTGCGGAATAATCTTCATCAGATCTGTAATGAAAAATGAGCACTGTATGGTGCATGAAAAAAGTCTGCTGGCAGGTAGTACCTGTCGGCAGACTTTTTTACTATAGAACAAAATAAAAAGCGATGTTTTATTTACACATCTCCGCAATATCATAAATCAGTTTTTTGGAATCTTCCCATCCAAGGCAAGGATCTGTGATAGATTTTCCATAAATATGGTCGTGGATCTTCTGAGATCCTTCTTCAATATAACTCTCAATCATCACACCTTTTACCATGTTATGGATGTCTTGCGATAACTGACGGTTATGCATAACTTCCTTGACAATACGGATCTGTTCTTTGAACTGCTTGCCGGAATTGGAGTGGTTGACATCGACCACAGCAGCCGGATTGACGAGATCCATTTCCTGGTACATCTCGCAGAGGCGGATCAGATCTTCGTAGTGGTAATTCTGTGTGGTGTTGCCGTGCTTGCTGACCGCGCCGCGAAGCACAACGTGTGTGAGCGGGTTGCCGGTTGTCTCGACTTCATAGCCGCGGTATACGAAGTGGTGTGGGTGCTGTGCGGCGTAGACGGAATTGAGCATGACGGAAAAGTCGCCGCTGGTCGGGTTCTTCATGCCGGAAGCCACATCAAAACCGCTCACGGTGAGACGGTGCTGCTGATCCTCGACGGAACGCGCGCCGATGGCGACATAGGACAACAGGTCTTCCACATAGCCCCAGTTCTCCGGGTAGAGCATCTCGTCGGCGCAGGTAAGACCGCTTTCCTCGATCGCGCGAATGTGCATTTTGCGCATGGCGATCAGTCCCTCAATCATGTCCGGCGCTTTTTCCGGATCCGGCTGTGAGGCAATACCCTTATAACCTTCGCCTGTGGTGCGTGGTTTGTTGGTGTAGACACGCGGAATCAGAATCAGCTTGTCCGCAACATCCTCCTGAATGGAAGTGAGGCGGCTGACATAATCACAGACGGAATCTTCGTTGTCCGCGGAGCAAGGTCCGATGATGACGAGAAAACGGGAATCTGCTCCGGTAATGACGGCGCTGATCGCAGCATCACGCTCTTTTTTTAACGCTTTCAGCTTGTCGGAAAGCGGATAGTTCTGTTTGATTTCGGCCGGTGACGGCAGTTCGTTTAAAAATGTAAAACTCATATGACATTGTGTGGATAAGGAAAAAGACACCGCACACTCCTTTCTGTTTGAATCGTAATTATCTTAGCTGATATTACAATAGATGTCAAATATTTGCATATTTATTCAGAATGGAGTAAACTGTAAAAAAAGCCGTGCATGGAAGTGGTCCGGATGAAAAAATGCAGGTATGGAAAGGGAGCAGGAACATGAAGCCATTGGAGATAAAACACCGTGTGATTGGGGGAGGGGAACCGTTGATCTGCGTTCCCGTGGTAGAGCAGGATGCACAGTCGGTGATCCGGGAGATCACGTATCTGAGTCAGAGCACCGCGGATATGATCGAGTGGAGAGTAGATGCATTCCGCGATTTTACAGATTACAATGCAATCCGGAGCGTATTTGAGGCTGTGGCGCCTCTGCTGGGGGAGAAGCTTTTCCTGTATACATTCCGTACCGCGCATCAGGGAGGCATGGCGCAGGTGAAAGCGGAACAGCTCGACGATCTGCACGATCTTGCGGCGGAATCCGGCTGTGTCGATCTGGTGGATCTGGAATTCTTTGAGGAAGACCGACCGCTCCATAAGATAAAAAGGCTGCGGGAGATGGGAGTGTCGGTCATTGCCTCACATCACGATTTTGAGCAGACGCCGTCTCCGGAAGTCATGAAGATGCTGCTGGAGAAAATGTGCGCCGGCGGAGCGGATATTGTAAAGCTTGCGGTGATGCCGCAGAATTATAAAGACGTGCTCAATCTGCTGGATGTGACGGCACAGTTTAGAGAGGAGAATCCGGATACGCCGGTGATTACGATGTCCATGGGATCACTCGGCGGCATCAGCAGGATCAGTGGGGAGACGTTCGGCTCCTGCGTCACATTCGGCGCGCACGAAAAGCCGAGTGCGCCGGGACAGTTCGCCATGAAAGAACTCAGACAGATGCTGGATACGATTCATGCCAGCAGCCAGATACAATAGAATTATTAAAAAAAGATAAACACAGGGAGATTGCTTGACGCAGCAATCTCCCTGTGCTATTATAATGTCCCAAATTATGTAACAGTGTTAATAATTAACAAGGTGGTGAAATATGGAAGAATTGTATGCGGGTTTATTTCGGGCGATGAACCGTTTCGGAAAACTGCGGATCGGAGAACTGTTTTCCGATATGACAAAAAGCGACGGCATGATGCTCTGGGCAATTTCACAGTTGAACCAGGAAAAGAATAATGGGAGAGCTACAGTGTCTGAACTGGCAGAGAAGCTTCATACCCAGAATTCTGCTGTGTCAAGGACTTTGAAGAATCTGGAGGATCACGGCTGGATCTGCAGAATGACAGATCCGAAAGACCGGCGCAATACCTGTGTCGCTCTGACGGAGAGTGGGGAGGACATGCAGCAAAATATGACATGCACCATGCAGGAATTTGGCAGGGCAGTCATTTCGCAGATGGATGAACAGGATCTCAAAAAGCTCATAGTATGCCTGGATGAATTATATGACATTGCAGCAGAAGAAATCGAGAAGAGAAGTATGCGAAACAGAAAGGAAGGACAACATGGGAAAGATTTTTAAAAATATGATTCCATACTGGAAACCGCTGATCCTGGTGTTATTGCTGTTGTTTGTGCAGGCGTGGTGCGATCTGTCACTGCCGGCATACACATCGGACATTATTGACGTCGGAATTCAGAATCAGGGAATAAAACACATCCTGCCGGAGGCATTGACACCGGAGGAGTATGAGAAGGCAGAACTTTTGATGACGGATGAAGAGACGGCATCCTGGGAGGAAAGCTATGCGTTAAATGGCAGTGTGTACGAGCGGAATGTGACCGGGGAAGAACGGCTGGAGGAACTGGATGATACGTTTCTCGTACCGCTTCTTATGAATTATCAGATGTCTGCTATGGAGGAAAGTACATTTAAGAAACTGATGGCAGAGCAGATGCATACAGATGAGTCTGCGCTGGACGGAATGACGATCGAGCAGATCGGCGCGTCCATGGGCGTGGAATTAAAAACATTTGAAAAAGAGACGCAGAACGAGGACGGAAATACGACGACAGTCACCTGTGTGGATATGAGAGATCTGCTGCAGGCGATGGTATCCGGCGGCATGCTGGAAAAAGACCAGCTTTTATCAATGCGCGGGGAACTCAACTCGATGCTCGATGCCATGGGCAGTTCGCTTGTCAAATCGATGGGCGTGGCGTACGCGGCAGGCTGCGATGCGGCGGCAGGCGTGGATGTGGAAGCAATTCAGAAGTCTTATCTGTGGAAAGCCGGTTTGAAAATGGTGGGAATGGCTCTGATTATGGGGATTGCCACGGTCTTAGTCGGCTTTATCGGCGCCCGCATCGGTGCAGGAATCGGACGTGATCTCCGCGGAAAAATATTTAAAAGGGTGGTAAGCTTTTCCAATGCCGAGATGGATCGTTTTTCAACAGCTTCGTTAATTACCCGGAGTACGAACGATATCCAGCAGATTCAGATGACATGCGCGATTCTGATCCGTATGGTAGCTTATGCACCGATCCTTGGAATCGGCGGAATCTTAAAGGTACTGCAGACCGGTGCCGGTATGGGCTGGATCATTGTGCTTGCAGTGCTTGTAATTCTGGGATATGTGATGGTTCTGATGGCGGTTGCGATGCCGCGTTTTAAGCTGATGCAGAAACTGGTGGACCGCATCAACCTCGTGGCGCGTGAAATCCTGACAGGACTTTCGGTCATCCGGGCGTTCGGCAGGGAGAAAAAAGAGGAGCAGCGTTTTGACGATGCGAACCGCGATCTGACGAAAACCATGCTTTTTACAAACCGCGTCATGACATTTATGATGCCGGGAATGATGATGATCATGAATGTGCTTACGGTTGGAATTGTGTGGTTCGGCGCACATAAGATCGATCAGGGAACTATGCAGGTCGGCTCCATGACGGCGTTTATCACGTATGCGATGATGATTGTCATGGCATTCTTAATGCTCGCGGCAATGTCGATTATGCTTCCGCGTGCGGCAGTGGCTGCGGAGCGTATTGATGAGGTCATCCGCACGCAGTCCTCGATCGCGGAACCAATGCAGCCGGAGAAAATAAAAGACCACCGCGGCGTGATCTGTTTTTCCCATGTGAACTTCCGCTACCCGAACGCGCAGGAGGATGTGCTCTCGGACATTGACTTTGTTGCGGAGCCGGGAAAGACGACGGCAATCATCGGCAGTACCGGCTGCGGAAAGTCAACACTGGTGAACCTGATTCCGCGTCTTTATGATGTGACGGGCGGAAGCATTACCATGGACGGCATTGATATCCGGAAGCTTGCCATGGCAGAACTTCGGGAGGAGATTGGTTTTGTACCACAGAAAGGAGTACTGTTTTCCGGTACCATCGCATCGAATTTAAGATTCGGCAAGGATGATGCCACCGATGAACAGATCCGGGAGGCGGCAGAGATTGCGCAGGCATCGGATTTTATCGCGGAGAAAAAAGAAGGATATGACAGTGCCATTGCACAGGGTGGAAGCAATGTGTCGGGAGGCCAGAAACAGCGCCTTGCCATCGCCAGAGCGATCGCAAAGCAGCCGCAGGTTTTTATTTTTGACGACAGCTTTTCCGCCCTGGATCTGAAGACGGATGCCTCACTGCGCCGGGCACTTGCCAAAAAGGTTGCCGACAAGACGGTGATCATCGTCGCGCAGCGGATCAGCACGATCCTGCATGCAGATCAGATTCTGGTATTAAACGATGGACGCATTGTCGGAAAGGGAACACACGAGGAACTGCTTCGCGGCTGTGAAACTTATCGTGAGATCGCGAGATCCCAGATGTCGGCAAAAGAGCTTGGAATGGAGGAACAGGAGGTGTCTGTGAATGAGTAACGGAAATGAGACGGCAAAAGGAATGGGCAGACGCCGTGGACCGATGGGCGGACGCGGTATGACGCCGGGAGAGAAGCCGAAGGATTTAAAGGGAGCCATCGGAAAACTGGCATCCTATATCCGGCATTTTAAGTTTGCAATCGTTATTGTTGCAGTATTTGCGGCGTGTTCCACGGTGTTCAGCGTAATCGGACCAAAGATTCTGGGAAAAGCGACGACAGCGCTCTCGGAAGGACTGATGGCGAAGATCCGCGGAACAGGCGGAATAGATTTTACTTATATAGGAAAGATCCTGCTGTTTGTATTGGGGCTGTATCTTCTCAGTGCACTGTTTTCGTTTGTGCAGGGCTGGATTATGACCGGGGTGACCCAGAAGATCTGTTACCAGCTCCGGAAGGAAATCTCGGAGAAGATCAACCGGATGCCGATGAAGTATTTTGAGAGCCGTACCTACGGTGAGGTGCTTTCCAGAATCACCAACGATGTGGATACCTTAGGACAGGGACTCAACCAGAGCATTACCACGATCATTACCTCGGTTGCGACATTGATCGGTGTATTTATCATGATGCTCAGCATCTCGCCGCTCATGACGCTGATCGCGCTTGTGATCCTGCCGGTCTCCGCGGGGCTGATTTCCTTCGTTGTGAAGAAGTCGCAGAAATACTTTAAGAATCAGCAGGAATATCTGGGACATATCAACGGACAGGTGGAGGAGATTTACGGAGGACATCTGGTCATTAAGGCATTTAACAGAGAGCAGGATACGATCGAGGAGTTTGATGCGACGAACCAGAAGCTGTATGAATCGGCATGGAAGTCACAGTTTCTCTCCGGTATGATGCAGCCGATCATGATGTTTGTCGGAAATCTCGGGTATGCAGCCGTTGCGCTTAGCGGAGGTCTGCTTGCTATCCGGGGAACGATCACAATCGGAGATATTCAGGCGTTTATCCAGTACGTGAAAAGTTTCACACAGCCGATCCAGCAGATCGCACAGGTCATCAACCAGGTGCAGTCGATGGCGGCGGCTTCGGAGCGTGTGTTTGAATTCCTGAATGAGGAGGAAGAAGACCAGTCCGTGGAGAATCCTTGTGATATTTCCAAGGTGACAGGCGCGGTATCGTTTGAGCATGTTCATTTCGGCTACCAGCCGGATCAGACGATCATTCACGACTTCAGCGTAAATGTGGCTCCGGGACAAAAGATTGCCATTGTCGGACCGACAGGCGCCGGAAAGACCACTATGGTCAAACTTCTGATGCGTTTTTATGATGTAAACAGCGGCGCAATCTGCCTTGACGGTCATGACGTGAGAAGTTTTAACCGGCGGGATCTGCGTGAGGCATTCGGTATGGTGCTTCAGGATACCTGGCTGTTCCAGGGAACGATCATGGAAAATATCCGTTACGGCAGGCTGGATGCGACGGATGAGGAAGTCATTGCCGCAGCGAAGGCGGCGCACGCCGACCACTTTATCCGCACACTGCCGGGTGGCTATCAGATGGAGTTAAACGAGGATGCAAGCAACGTCTCACAGGGGCAGAAGCAGCTTCTCACCATCGCCAGAGCAATTCTTGCAGACAACAAGATCCTGATTCTTGACGAGGCGACGTCGTCGGTTGATACGCGCACAGAGGTGGCGATCCAGAAAGCGATGGATCATCTGATGAAGGGACGTACCAGCTTTGTCATCGCACACCGCCTGTCGACCATACGCGATGCGGATATGATCCTCGTCATGAAGGACGGCGACATCGTAGAGCAGGGCAGACACGAAGAACTGCTCAAAAAGCAGGGCTTTTATGCGAACCTGTATAACTCGCAGTTCGAGGAGACCGTGGCATAAGAGACGGCATGCTCCGAAAGCGGACTGCCGTACGGCAAGGAGGGATAAGGAATATTACAGGAACACCTGGGAACAGAAAGCTCCGGAATAGAACGGACGGCGGCAATTCTGACCGCAAAATCCGGTATTTTTAACCACGCCGCGCCTGGCATCTTCGATGATCTGTGTCTTTCCAAGTTTGGAACACTCCACGGAATGAGTTCGCAAGCCGGCAGACAATTTTAGGACTTTTGTGTGTGTCCTTAGGGACACCAGAAAGTCCGCTCATTGTCTGCGGCTTGTCGGACACACTCCGTGAGTGTCCAAACGTGGCCAAGACACGGAATGGGATGCCAGCCACGGCATGGAAGAAATACACGAATTTTGCTTCAAAGAATTTGCCGCCGTCCGTTCTATCCGGAACTTTCCGGTATCGGTTTTTCAGAATATCCCTTATCCCCATCCTTTTCCGTTACGGCTGGCGATTACGGGGACGTGCCGGATCGGACGCCGCGTCTGCCGGATGCGCTGCATTGCGCTTGGCGCGCTGCATGCCGCCGGTCATGTGGGAGAGCGCGGGCGCTGCATCGTCCGCTTCGATAAAGCAGGCGCGCTTGATGGAATCTTCCCCGTAGCGGGAGCGGATGGCGTCGACTGCCACATTCAGGCGGGAGAGCTTCTCGTTCTTCTGCATGTCAAAAAGGTCGTACTGCTCGTAGTGTTCCTGCGTCGCCTTGCCGGTCGAGACGCCGAGCAGCCGGATTGGACGGTGATCCCAGAGCTCGTCGAAGAGCTCACAGGCACAGGTGTACAGCTTCTCCGTGACGTTGGTGGAGGAAGCGAGCGTTACCTGTCTGGAAGTGTGGCGGAAATCATTGTCCACAATCTGCACCTGCACCACGCTGACATAGGCGCCGGCAGCGCGGATTCTGGCACCGACCGTCTCACAGAGCGAGAGAAGCACATGCTTTGCCACCGCGGCGTCCGTCACATCGTACTGGAGCGTGAGGGAATTGCCGAATCCCTTGCTTGCGGCGTCGTTGTGGGACAGCGGTGTGGATTCGATTCCGTTGGCATAATTCCAGATAGTGTCGCCGTGGGACTTAAAGACGGAGAGAATCATGGCGTGATCGCTTTTGGCCAGCTGGCCGATGGTTGTGATGCCGAGGGAGCGGAGCCTTAGGGCGGTGGATTTCCCGACGAAAAACAGATCCTCGATCGGAAGCGGCCAGAACTTTTCTTCCATTTCGGATGGGAAAAGCGTGTGTACTTTGTCCGGTTTTTCAAAGTCGGAGGCAGTCTTGGCGAGCAGCCGGTTGGAGGAGATGCCGATGTTCACGGTAAAGCCGAGCCGGGTGTGAATCTCGTCCTTCAGCCTGTGGGCAAAGTCCACCGGATTGCCGTAGAGCGAGGAGGTGCCTGTCATGTCGCAGAAGGCCTCGTCGATGCTGTAGGCGTCCACCGAGGGCGCATATTCTTTGAGAAGTGCCATGAACTGGCGGGAACGCTCCACATAAATGCTGTAGTGCGGGGCATAGATTTTTAAATCAGGGCACTTGCGCCTTGCCTGGGCGAGCGGCTCGCCGGTACAGACGCCGAGCGCGGCTGCGGAGGGCGACTTGGCGAGAACAATCCCGTGCCGTGTCTTTTCGCTGCCGCCGATGACGGAAGGAAAAGAGCGGATGTCCGGGGCGTCCGGATCCTGGCGCAGAAGTTCGGCGGCTTCCCAGCTTAAAAATGCGGAATTGACGTCAATGTGATAAATGAGCGGCTGCGGCATATGGTAATCCTCCTTATGATGGTGTATTATAGCAGAGAAGTGAACAAAAGTAAATGAAAATACAAACATATGTTCCTGGAGGAAGAATGAAGATCCGTATCTATGTCATGACACATAAAAAGTTTGAGATGCCGCAGAGCCCGCTGTTTCGTCCGCTCCATGTGGGACGCACGTGCGGGGAAGACCTGGGCTATCCGGGGGATGATACCGGAGAGAATATTTCCGACAAAAATTGCTATTACAGTGAGCTGACCGGACTCTACTGGGTGTGGAAAAACTGTCACGATGTGGATTATGTGGGCACCTGTCATTACCGGAGATATCTGCTCGGGGCGGATGAGAGGATTCTTATGGAGGACGATTACGAAAAGCTTTTATCAGAGTACGATCTGATTACGACGAAGCAGGTTGCACTCAATAACTCCTACTATTACGGTTTTTGCGCCAATCATAACAAAAAGGCACTGGATGCGGCGGGAGAGGTGATAAAAGAACGTTATCCGGCATATTATCCGGCGTTTGAGAGGCTGGTGCATGGCACAAGGACGTATTTCGGGAATATGTTTGTCACGTCGAAGGAGCTTTATGATTCGTACTGCAGCTGGCTCTTTTCCATATTTGCCGAGGTGGAAAAACGGATCTGTCTGGAGACGGGGGAGGATGCCTACCATAAGCGCGTGTTCGGATTTATTTCCGAATTCCTGCTGCTGGTCTGGGTGACGGTGCAGGGACTTTCGGTGTGTGAGTGCAAGGTGGGGATGATCGGTGAGAAGGCGGAGACGAGAGAGATGAAAGAGCAGCTTGCCGGCTATTTTGCAAGACGCGATGTGGACGGCGCCAAGGCGTATTTCCTTGAGCGCAGAAAGGAGCGCCCGGACGTTTTGATGGAGGCGTCGGATGTGACGGGAGAACTCCGGCTTTGCATGCAGGTGATCGCAACGGCGGGAATGGAGCAGACACGTTACGGGACGAACCTTTTAGAACGCGAAAATCGTTTCAAAGAGCTGATGCAGATGTTTGACCGTCTGGACCAGATCGTGTACCGCTACCGCAACGGTCTGCAGAAAAAAGAGGATGCCGTCTTTTTAAAGGAACAGGGAATCACGGACACCGCGCTTCTGATCGCACTGCGGATCCCGGGGGATGATGCAGCGCGCCAGAAGGAATTGTTTGCACAGATTACGGCAGACAAAAAAGCACTGGATGGCACCACCGCAGATACCGTTACTGTGTGAGTTCACACAATTTTCAGAAAAGCTTTTGGGATAAGCGTTGACAAACAAAATGCCAATGTGCTAGTATATGTTCGTTGCGATATGAGTTTTTCAGAGATGCGCAATGGGCAACCGTAGTCTAATGGATAGAACACCGGACTCCGACTCCGGCAATGCGGGTTCGATTCCCGCCGGGTGCATTTTTTTGACAGATATGGCAGAGCAGATTGCTCTGCCATAGAATATTGGAGAATCTTTGACAGGCGAGAGACTGTCAGATTGGAACATCTGTGCCTGCAGATGTGCACACAGATGATGCGGTAGTGCAGCGGATGACGAATTGTTTGGGAAAGGTACGGTGGAGAATCAATGGAGAATTCCAGTTTGAATCATACAGAGAATCATAAGACAGAGGAGAAGGAGACGAAGAGAACGCCGATTAAGCAGAGAAAAAAGGAGAATGAGGTTCTCCGATTTATCCGGGAGCACATCCGGTATTTTGCGGCGGGAGCGCTGGTGGTCGTTTTAATCCTCGTGCTTGCCATGTGTGCGAAGCCGAAGGGATCCGACTCTGATGTCGTGGTGAATGCGAACGCGACGGAGAGCACGCAGGCGACGGAAGAAGCCTATCAGGTGGATGCCTATGAGAATATCAACACACTGATTACACAGTATTACACGGCGTATGCGGCGGGAGACATTACGACTCTCTCTTCGATTGCGACACCGATTTCTGCAAATGAGCAGAGCTACATCGGATTATTTTCACAGTATGTGGATGAATATCAGAATATCAAGTGCTACACCAAGACAGGGCTGGATGCGAACTCTTATCTGGTTTCCGTGTCGATGGAGATCAAGTTTACGGGAGTGGATACCACAGCGCCGGGACTGGATTTCTTCTATGTCCGTACGAACGATGACGGCACGCTTTATATTGACAACCTGTACAGCCAGTACAACCTTGCCAATCAGGAGAATGCGCTTGACACCAGCGTACAGAGCCTGATCGGTCAGTTTGAGAGCGAGTCGGATGTGGTGGAGCTGCAGAGTGAGGTGCAGACGAGATACGATGAGGCGCTTGCAGCGGATGAGAATCTGGCGAATATGATTCAGACGACGATTCCTGCAGCAATCAAGGACTGGGTGAGCCAGGTGGCGGCACAGGCGGCAACCGAGCAGACCGAAGCGACCGAGGCGGCGGAACAGCCGGAGACCGAGCAACCGCAGGAGACAGAGCAGCAGGAAGAGACCGTACAGCAGACAGAGACGCTTGCGACGAAGGATCGTGTGAATGTCCGTGCCGCAGCGGATACGGAATCTGAAAAGCTTGGCACCTTAGATCAGGGAACCGTTGTCACCCGTACAGCGGTGGACGGCGACTGGAGCGTGATTGATTACAACGGTACGACAGGTTATGTCAAGAATGAGTTTTTGACCTATGATCTGCCGGATACGACGGCGGAGAATAATTCGGACAGTTCATCGGATAACAGCGACAGCACAAACAGTGCTTCCATCGCAGAGGGAACGGTGATTATGCTGGAGAATACCACGAATATCCGCTCGGGAATGAGCGAGGATTCCAGCAAAGTCGGAACGGCTTATGCGGGAGAGAAGGTCACAGTTGTGATGAGTTATGCGGAGGGCTGGACCAAGGTAAAATGGAACGGCGAGACCGGTTACATAAAGACATCTTTATTACAGTAAGCGGTGCGGCCTGGCTGATACCGGAAAACGGAGACTTTTTAAAAGGAAGTCTCCGTTTTTTCACAGAGAGAACATTTGAAACGGAGAGATTATGGACGAACAGGGAGTGCGGATCAACAAATATCTGAGTGAGGCAGGGGTGTGTTCAAGACGTGAGGCGGACCGTCAGATCGAGGCGGGGGCGGTTACCGTGGACGGAGTCTGCGCCAGGCCCGGGACAAGAGTGCTGCCGGGGCAGACGGTCTGCTTTCAGGGGAGAAGCGTAAGCCAGGAGGAAGAACGCATCTTGCTCGCGTTTCACAAGCCGGCGGGAATTGTCTGCACAGCGGAAAAACGCGAGAAAAACAATGTGATCGACTATATTCATTATCCGAAGCGCATCTACCCGGTCGGAAGACTCGACAAGGATTCGGAGGGGCTGCTTCTTTTGACGAATCAGGGCGATCTTGTGAACAAGATTATGCGGGCGGGAAACATGCACGAGAAGGAATATCTGGTGACGGTGAACAAACCGCTCACGGAGTCTTTTCTGCGCGGAATGGCAGGCGGCGTGCCGCTCGTGGAACTGAATGCGACAACACGCCGGTGCTTTGTGGAACGCATCGGCAAGCGCGAGTTCCGGATCATTTTAACGCAGGGATTGAACCGGCAGATCCGGAGGATGTGTGAATATTTCGGCTACCGTGTGGAAAAGCTGGTGCGCGTGCGTATTATGAATATTGAATTGGGCAGTTTAAAGAGTGGAACATACCGGAATGTGACGGAGGAGGAGTATCACGAATTGCTCCGCCTGACCGCGGATTCGTCCAGCGATCCGGTGATGCCTGCAAAAAAGACGGGGGAGAAAAAGAGATGACACCGGAAGAACAGATCAAAAACCTGCGGGAACAGATTGCGTATCACAGTGACCGCTATTACAATCAGGATAATCCGGAGATATCCGATTACGAGTTTGACCAGCTGATGCTGGAATTAAAGCGGCTGGAGCGGGAACATCCCGAGCTGGTCACACCGGATTCACCGACCCAGAAGGTGGGCGGCACAGCGAAGCGGACGGCGGGTGTGCTGGTAAGGCACAATGTCCCGATGCTAAGCCTGCAGGATGTGTTCTCAAAGGAAGAGATCTATGATTTTGTGGCACAGATGAAAGAACAGCTGGACGATCCGGAGTTTGTCGTGGAGTATAAGATCGATGGACTTTCGATGACGCTGCGCTATGAGAACGGGGAGCTGGCGCTCGCGGAGACGCGCGGCGACGGCATCAATTTCGGCGAGGATGTCACGGCGAATGCAAAGGTGATCGGCGACGTGAAAAAGAAGCTCCGGGAGGCACCGGAGTATCTGGAGATCCGTGGGGAAGTCTACATGAAGAATGCGGATTTTGATGCCGTGAATGAAAAACAGGAGCTGCTCGGGAAAAAGCCGTTCGCCAATCCGAGAAACTGTGCGGCGGGCACGCTTCGCCAGCTGGATTCCGCGATCACGAAAGAACGTAAGCTGTCGCTGTTTATATTTAATATCCAGCAGGTGCGGGGAATGCAGTTTGACACGCACACACAGGGATATGAATATCTGAAGAAACAGGGAATTCATGTGATTGACGATTACCGTGTCTGCAAGACGGCAGATGAAGTGTGGGAGGCGATTACCGCCATCGGCGAGAACCGCGGCAACCTCGGCTATGACATTGACGGAGCGGTGGTCAAGATCAACCGTTTCTCGGACCGGGAGAAGCTCGGGGCAACCTCGAAAGTGCCCAGATGGGCGATCGCCTACAAATATCCGCCGGAGGAAAAAGAGACAAAGCTTTTGGATATCGAGCTGTCGGTCGGAAGGACAGGCAGGATCACGCCGACTGCGGTATTTGAGCCGATACGGCTCTGTGGAACGAGCGTTTCGAGGGCGACGCTTCACAATCAGGACTTTATCGATGATCTGGATGTCGGAATCGGGGACACCATCGTCGTCTACAAATCCGGCGAGATCATTCCGAAGGTGAAGGAAGTGCGGAAAGAAAAGCGCCCGGAGGGCTGGAAGCGCTTTGTGATACCGGATGTCTGTCCGGTGTGCGGGGCGAAGACAGAGCGGGAACGCGATACGGCGGACATCAAGTGTACATCGCCGAACTGCCCGGCGCAGCTGGAGCGCCACATCATCAATTTTGTCGGAAGAGACGCCATGGACATCAAGGGGTTCGGAACGGTTTATATTGAAGAACTCGTCAGAATGGGTTATATTAAAAATGTCGCGGACATTTTTTCGCTGAAGGAGCACCGAGAGGAACTGATTGCACAGGGAATCATCGGCAAGGAGAAGAACACGGACAAGCTTCTGGAGGCGATAGAAAAAGCCAAGCAGAATGATGCGTACAAGCTGTTGACCGGTCTTGGGATACCGAATGTCGGAAAGGCGGCAGCGAAGGCGATCATGAAGCATTTTAAGACCATGGAGCGGCTTTCGGAGGCATCCGAGGAGGAACTGACGGCAGTCGGGGACATCGGAAAAGTCAGTGCGGACTGCATCCGGAGTTATTTTTCGGATGAGAAGAACCAGGTGGTGCTGCAGAGACTCGCACAGGCCGGCGTCAACATGACGGCGGAGGAGAGCGAGACCGTGGACTCTGTCATTAGCGGAAAGACCCTTGTGGTGACGGGAACCCTGCCGACGCTTGGCAGAAAGGAAGCGCAGACGTTGATCGAGCGGTATGGAGGAAAGGTATCCGGATCTGTGTCAAAGAAGACGGATTATGTCCTCGCGGGGGAGAGCGCGGGAAGCAAGCTTACGAAGGCGCAGGAACTCGGCATCAGAGTGATCAGTGAGGACGAACTGTACGACATGCTGCAGATAGAGAGGTAACATTTTTATGCCAATCAGAATACAGAGTGATTTACCTGCAAAGGAAATACTGGAGAAGGAAAATATATTTGTTATGGATGAGAATCGTGCGATGCATCAGGACATCAGACCGATCAAGATCGGAATTTTAAATCTGATGCCGCTGAAAGAAGAGACGGAACTGCAGCTTCTGCGTTCCCTGTCGAACACGCCGCTTCAGGTCGATGTGACATTTGTTGCGGTGTCCAGCCATGAGTCCAAGAATACGTCGATGAGTCATCTGAATAAATTCTACGAGAGTTTTGCGGATATTAAGAGACGCTATTTTGACGGGCTGATCATCACCGGGGCACCGGTGGAGCAGATGGAATACGAGGACGTGGATTACTGGGAGGAGATCTGCCAGATCTTTGAGTGGACGAAGAGCCATGTGACGTCCACCCTGCATCTGTGCTGGGGGGCACAGGCGGGAATGTACTATCACTACGGACTGAAAAAGTATCTCCTGCCGCAGAAAAAATTCGGTGTCTACGAACACCGTGTGATGAACCGGAAAGTGCCGCTGGTGCGCGGTTTTGACGATTACTTTATGGCGCCGCACTCCAGACATACCGAGGTGCGCACGGAGGACATCCGCAAAGTCAAGGAACTGACCATTCTTGCGGAGTCTGAGGAGGCGGGTGTATTCCTCGCGATTGCGGACGAGGGCAGAAGAATCTTTGTGATGGGGCATCCGGAGTATGACCGCTACACGCTGGATAAAGAATACAAGCGGGACAAGGAGAAGGGGCTTCCCATTGAGCCGCCGGTCAACTATTATCCGGACGATGACGATACGAAAAAGCCGAACCTGCAGTGGCGCTCGCACGGCAATATCCTTTACAGCAACTGGTTAAATTATTACGTCTATCAGCAGACTCCTTATGAGTTCATTGATACGGCGGAGATATTGGGTTCACGCTGATTTTATGCGGGTTGCAGAAATTTATAAAATGCCACGAAATGCCACGTATCTTAATAGCAAAAGTGTGTAAATTGTGTGTAGTAGGCATATAAGCTGTGTGTAGTGTATTATGCTGATTGAAAACAAAAAATATAGAGCCTTGATATGACAAAAATATGAGAAGTGAGCGAAAGCCAACTTCTCTTTTTTGTTGCAGAAATAAACGTTTTGCGAGTGTCTAGCGAGTGTCTACTTTTTGCTCGGCGCATATATAATATATAAAATTCTTTAAGCATTAAACGTCGAAGCTTTGCAAGCTATTCCTCAGCCGCTTTCTCATTTGTTATTCCTGAATATCTATTTCCTTTATTTTCTGGAAATCAGACATATTAAACAAAAGGATTAAAAACAAAAGCAAAATGGAGGAAATGTTTATGACAAAAAAAGAATACGATGAATTATGCAAAATGGCACGTTATCATATGGAGAGATATTACAATGAGGATTCTCCGGAAATTTCAGATTATGAATATGATGTGCTTAAGTCTCAAATTGCCACAATCGAAAAAGAGCATCCAGAATGGATTAGTTCCGATTCTCCTACACAATTTGTAGCTGCATCAAAAATTAAGACAGGATTAAAGGCCGTGAAACATATCACGCCAATGCTTTCCATACAGGACGTATTCTCTTTTGAAGAAGTTAAGGATTGGGTAGATAAAGTGAAAACAGAATACCCAGAGGCGACATTTATTGTTGAACAAAAAATCGATGGATTATCGATGACATTAAGGTATGACTTTGGAAGGCTTATTTTGGCTGAAACAAGAGGAGATGGCTTTACAGGAGAGGATATAACCTTAAACGCTAAAATGATCCAGAATGTACCTTTATGTATTGCAGAAATGGACCCTATTGAAATTCGAGGGGAAGTATATATGGATAACAAGGATTTTGATCTTGCGAATGAAAGACAGGAGAAAAAAGGAGCCAAACTTTTTGCTAATGCCAGAAATTGTGCAGCAGGATCACTTCGACAGTTAAATGCAAATATTACAAAAGAAAGAAATTTAAAGTTTTTTGCATTTAATATCCAAAGCGCACCGGAAGCATATATGATTAGTCAGGTAGAAGGAAAGCGAAAATTAGATACGTGGGGTTTTTCTCCAGTAAGAGGAAGTCTGTGCAATAATTATGCTGAAATTTGCGAAACAATAAATGCAATTGGTCTTATGCGAAATTCTCTCGCTTATGGAATTGATGGAGCTGTTATCAAAGTAAACCAGAAAGCTTTGCAGAATGAATTTCCTGTTGGGACAGGATTGAAGTATAGTGCAGGAATGATCGCATTCAAATATCCATCCGAAGAAAAAGAAGCTATTATTACAGATATTGAGCTTACGGTTGGAAGAACAGGACGGGTCAATCCAACAGCAATATTTGAAGATGAAAACGGAAAGCCATTACAATTGTGCGGAACCGCAGTATCAAGAGCAACACTTCATAATCAAGATTTTATTGATAACCTTGGTATTGACATTGGAGCAAAGGTATTTGTTTATAAATCAGGAGACATTATCCCTAAAATTAAAAAAGTAACTGTTGGAACCGGGACGGTTTATCATCTGCCGGATCATTGTCCTGTCTGCGGTTCAAAACTCATTAGAGAACCCGGCGCAGCCGATATTATTTGTCCAAACGATGATTGTTCTGCCAAGGAAATTAACAAATTAATCCATTTCGCGTCAAAAGACTGTATGGATATTAAAGGATTGGGGGAAGCATCAATTGAAGCGTTGTATGATGCCGGATATTTACAGGATATTGTAGATATTTATCTTTTAAAATGGTACAAGAAAAACCTTATTTCTGATGGTGTTTTGGGAAAAGAAAAAGGAACTGAAAATGTATTGGCCGCTATTGAGGAATCTAAAAAACAGTCAGCTGATAGAGTCCTTGCCGCATTAGGAATCCCTTTGATTGGGCGAACAGCTTCAAAACTTATTATGGAACATTTTGAAACAATTGAAGATGTCGCTAAAGCAAAAAGTGCAGATTTACAGAAAATAGATGGCATTGGAGAAGAAATGGCAAATTCTGTTGTACGATATTTTAATAGCGCATATCATTATGATGGATTGTTAATGGGACTTACTGAAGCAGGTGTTAATTTGCGGGCAGAAAAGAAAAAAATAACATCAAACATTTTGGCAGGCATGACTTTTTGTATTACCGGCACTCTTTCTGAACCAAGAGATAAATTTGAAAAAATTATTGCCGACAATGGTGGAAAAACAACAAGTAGCGTTAGTAAAAAAACAACATATTTGTTGGCAGGAGAAAATGCCGGAAGCAAACTAGACAAAGCCAAACAGCTAGGAGTAAAGATTTTAAATGAAAAAGAATTCGAAGAATTGCTTAAATAACTAATACAAAAAAGGGAGACGCATTAAATAACGCATCTCCCTTTTTATTATTTATTTTTTCAATAAATCTTCTTTTTCTTTCCACCCGGCAGTTTTTTCGATAACATCATTTAAGTCTTTTGCAAAACAATACCAATGCTTACCTTCTCTATCCCAGCGGATCAACCCTTTTAATAAATCCTTGGCTTTCTGACGTTCAGAATAAGAAATATTCAATAACACATGGCTATTGGGATCAGAAATCATATCCTCATTATTATTCTCATTGTCACTTTCATTGTTATTTTCATTATCATCTGGCTCAATTAATTCAACGGCAGAATCAGTGGTAGTAGCTTTTAATGTTGACGTTGACTCATAGATCAAATCATTGTTTTCCTCATTTAGTTTTTCAGGAATTTTTACCGGAGTCTGATTTTCTTTTAATGGCTCTAAATCTGTGCAATTCCCTAAATTCTGAAAATCTACATTAGGATTGTTTTTTAACATTCCCGCAAACATCGCTGCAAAAACTTCCATTTCACTACCGCGTAACCCACTTACAGAAAAAATCATGCGATCAGAATCACTTTCTGACATCATACGAATTGTAATCATAATATCCTCCACTTATCTCTAAATTCTATTTATTTTAATATGTCAGAAATTAAGAAAAATTAAGGATAATAACGTAATAGCTCTTCATTTTAGCAAACTAAATAATTTTAATTTTTTATATTACCATAATTATATATTTTGCAACATTCGATATGACGTAAATCTAAAAATATAGTTGTAGCAAACGCGCACATTTTTTTATGCTATAACAAAAATATAGAAATTATTTCCAGTATTATTATTAAATTTTTATACATATTAATCTTAACATGAAAAATAGAGTACAAGAATACCGATGGAAAAGAGGCTGGAGCGTTCAGCAATTAGCTAGAATTTCAAAAGTAAATAGAAGTACCATTGTCCGTTTAGAAGATGGATCAACAAAAAGCCCTTCATTAGATGTTGCATTTGCATTGGCCGATGCTTTGAAAGTAGATGTAAGGATCTTATTTTATAAAGATTAATACATCTAACTACAAATACTTACCACTTTTTGCATTCTTTTATATTTCATATTCAAAAAAAATAAAGCAATCTGACATATTATATATATAATATTTTAATTTTATCAGGAGGCTTTATTTATTATGAAAAATTTATTAATAGAATATGAGATGTATCTTTTAGACAAAATCGATGCTTTCCCAGAATATCATTTTAAAGATACAGGAACATTTGCTATAGAACAAACAATTACGGCATTAATCAAATATGTAGTGGAAGATGTTTTAAAATGGACACCTGAAGATGCATATATTTTATTAAATTGGAATGTATTAACTGCTTTTAAATTAGATGATTTAATTGATAGATATATAAATTTCATTCCAGGCATGAACGAAAAAGAAAAATGCAAATTTTTAATTTGTAAATGTTATCCATCAAAATATCATTTTGATACGAAAAAAAACATTTTGCGCATTTATGATGACATTTTGTCATCTAAAAAAGCTAAATGGAATAAGAAGTTTTTTAATGGTCAAGAGGGAGCCATTCGAGCTTGCATATGCATGCAGGCAGCAATCAATCGCTATTTATATGGAAAATCAATAGAAGAATTATATGCTTATTTCGCAAAATATTATCAGGGAACTAAATTTATCAATGATGTTAGATTGAAAAAGGCATATGAAAAACTATATCATTTGCCAATTGATTTTTTCCATTATTCATTGCCCAAATCGCAACGAAATTATTTTTTATATAATTATTATAAATTTATGAATTATTACAACCAACAATTAGATGATATTAAGAAAAATCAGAATATCTAAAGTTTTAGTTTTTGTAAGGAGAATTTTATGACTCTTAATCAACGAAAAGAAATGCAAATAACACCAGTATATTTATGTCTCAATTTTTCGAATAGTGTTCTCCGTTTATCGAAAACAGGAACATTAGCTCAGGGGGAAATTTTATTTGCAAACCATCCAAGAACTTATTCCGAATCGGAATTTGCAAATATTTTAACAATGCTACATATTCAAAAAGTTAAAACCACAGATGATATTGTTGTTGAAAGCAAACTATATACAAAAGCACGTATAAAAAATGCCGGTAAAATTTTAGCTTCGTTTACAAATGATTTATCGGAATGCGAAATTTTTGCTTTAAAGAAAACATATGAGAATGAATATTTGAAAAAAATACGAAAAGAATTACTTCTTGTATTGGCAAAAGTTGATGAAAATAATAGATCTATAACATATTTAAAAACAACTTTCAATATTAAAGGAAAAGGGTACACATTATTTCCTTTTTTTTCATCATCAGATAAATGTGAAAAATATTGTTTGGAAAATGCAAAAATAACGAATGGATATAAGCCGTTGGCGACGACAATAGATAAAATGCTTCCAATTATTATGTCAGATGAAGGGATTTTTATTAATCCCAATGAAAATGAAATTCTAGGAAAGGATGTTGGACTTGCATTTTTGTCATCTATATTAAAACGAAAATAAGAGGGAATAATTATGCTTCATTTATATCACGATGTTCCACAATGCAAACACTGTGGATCATATAAAACAGCTTATTCGGTTCCTAATACGAAAAATCCATTTCAAAATGTTATGAAACATTTAAGAAAAGGAGAGTACATATATGAAGATGAAGACGGAATTTTTAATTGTTTGTGCTTAAATTGTGGAATGCAATGGAAGGCTGAAATCCCTTCCAAAATTATTGATAATCAAAAATTAAGGGAACAAAAAATCCTTCGAGAAATTGAAATAGACGATTCTTATTATGATAGTTTGATTCATCAACAAAACAAAACAACGAAAAAAGAAAAACATCTAAAAAAAGAAGAAAAGAAAAAACATATAACCAATATAGGATTTAAAATCTCAAAAACTTTTTTGGGCTTTTAAAGAAAGGAAGGAGAGTTTATGTTATGCAAGAAAATATTTTGTATAGCGGCATGCATTACTATTATAAATTATTGCAAAGTATTGGCGAATTGAAAAAACAGCAGGAGTACACATATTTAAATACTGATACAGGGGAAAGACAATTAGAAGAATTAAATAAAGCATGGGTGGAATGTTTCGCTGGACTTTTGGAGGAAGGGGTTAGCTATTTTGTTATTCGAGATGCGAAAGAACCATCGAAAGATCTCATTCGAATAACAATAGAAAACATAAATTATGATTGTAAAATAAGCGATTTGTCGCAAAATATAGAATTTCATAAATCCTTGCAGCCATTATTAGAAAAATTAAATATTGATAAAAAAGAGCAAAAAGAAAATGATTTTAAATCTAAAGAGAAGAGAAAAAAAGATGCAACAGGGAACAAAACAGAAAACGACTTCCCCGAAATTTTTAAAAATTCTGAAAGGCAGACAAAAGAAAATATAAATAAGGTCACAGAATTTACCTCGAAGGGAATGGATTCTGAAACAACATTAAAAGAATGCCAAAAAGATTTAAAAGAAAAAACGAGTCCAAATCCAATTGAGAAAACAAAAGAAGACGCCGACGATAAAGTATTAGAAAGAAAAGAAGAAATTTCCGAATCAGCAAAACCATTAGATGAAAAAGCTAAAAGGCTTAATAGTTTTGTTTTTGATCGTGTCGCATTAGAAATCTTTGAAGAAGGTGCTGTCTTAAGTGAAAAATTCGAATTATATGTTTTCCCATTAAATATAAAAGCCAATGATTCTCATGCAAAAATCATTGTAGCAGCTAAAAATGTTCAAAATGATTGGCGATATTTTGTATCTGAAAAAATTGCTACAATTACAGCAGATTTGTGGGGATATGAAATACTTATTCGTGGAATCTTTAAAAACGGAAATTTTGAATCATGGATTGTTTTGGCTGGAACTACAGCATCAAATTGTAATATGAACATTTCTGTTATTGAAAATAGAAGCGAGGATATGAAAAAAACAAATTGGGGGCATATATATTTTAAAAAAGAAGATTATGAATTCCACGTCATTCCATTCGAAAAAGAAAATTCTAATAAAGACATTGACCCGGCTGGACTTATTGTTGCAATAAAAGACAATGACAATATTCATATATATTCAAATCCTTATGTGAATGAAGTATTGGCTCCACTAAAAAATACGATTTTTTCTTTAACAGGATATTGGGTTGACGATGAACTTGTCGTCGATTGCAAACAGAAAGGGGTTTAATTATGAGATTTTACTTAATGAACAAAAAACACAAAGCAGTTGAAATGGAAGCCGAAATTACATTTCAAAAAAATATTCCATTTCCAAGATTAAAAGTACAAAATGCGAAAGTTATAGATCAAATGAGATGTCCACCTAATTTCTTAGGGCTAGAAAGTGAATTACCTAGTGAAATTGAACGCTGGCTAGACAAAAGGTTAATATCCTCAAAGCGAAAAAGTTTGCAAAAATTGCCAACTGTTCGTTGGGAACAAGGGAATCCAAATTTCTTATCTATGAGCGATCAATACTGGATATTGGCAGCTGAGAACACAGATGATACATGGGATAAATTAAATTTTTATGATAATAAGTACAGCGATATTATAGGGCAAATCAGTGCTTCTTATAACAAAAATGATATTCGGTCATTAATGTTTCCGAAGAATAGTCCAGATTTATGCACAAATGGACTACAAGATAAAATGTGGAAAAGGATCGAAGGAGAAAATTATTTGTTAAAATGGACAAACAATGAAGAACAGCAAGCTATATTAAGCGAAATATTGGCAACAGAAATTTTAGAAAATTTAAATATGATACCTTTTGTGCATTATAAATTATATATAGAAAATTATCGATTATGTTCTTGTTGTAAAAATTTTGTTGATCAAAATGAAGAATTTGTCCCGGCATGGTATATTTACAGAGCGTATGAAAATCTTTGCTTAAAAGAAGATAGTTCCAAGGAAGATATATATAATACGTTATTAAAAGCAGCGGATTATTTCAATATTGCAAACGCAAAAGAGGATATTGATAGAATGATTATCGTAGATAGAATTATTATGAATTTTGACAGGCATTTAGGAAATTTCGGATTCATGAGAGATGTTGATACTGGAAAATATACTAAATTCGCCCCTTTATTTGATTTCGGAAATGCCTTTTTCCCAGATAAGATGGAGACAACTAAGGAAAGATATATCTTTGGCAATCGCATGAAAGAATTATTGTGCGATGAAAAGATTGTAAAAGGAATAAAAGTTGTTAAGGAGGCAACGAAAAGTCCGTATTTGAATATTCCTGAATTTATAGGGTTGAAAGATATTATAGTAAGAAATATCAATCTAAATACGAAAGAATTAGAAATTGATATTGAATCTCTAAAAAAGAAAAAACGAGAAAGAGAAAAGGACAAAGATAATATATCGATGAGCATTCTTTAAGATTTTGCGAAATTATAATCTTATTTTTTCAAAATCTGACATATTGTATTTGTATGAGAAAAAGAAAACAGGAGGTCAGATTTAATTGAATTTAGTTACAGTTATTCTTGAGTATCTTTTAAATCATCCGCAATTGCAAAATCAAAAAGATGATGAAATATTTAACCAAATATCATTATTTTATGATTTTTGTAATGTTGATTGCGTTCATAGAGATATGTGCATGCAGTTAATTCGTGCATTTAAAGGACAAGATACGAATCTGATTTCACAAATTACAGCTATGGAGGATAATAACAATTATGGCAAACAGTAATGATGACAACAGTTATTTTTATTCACTTGCCCAGATGGTAAAACCTATTAGACAAAAAGCTGATAGCTACAAAGCGAAAACAGGGGAAAGATATGTTTACACTCCTGATGAATTGGCTATTGTTCAGCATGCAAATGAGGAGCTTGAAAAAAAGTTAGGCAAATATATTCATGATTTTTTAAAAAAAGGAGGATACAGCTCTTTTGCAAATCAGTATGAAGATTTATATTCGATCTGTCTTATTAAAATTTTTGAACGTTTTCCAGAGTATAATGGACAGTACAAATTAACAACATTTATTGCTAGAGATTTGAAATTGGCAATCAATAAGTATTTAGGAAAAGAAAAAGGGCTTTCGCAATATTACAATGAGCAAAACGTTAAAATTCAGAAAGCCATTAAAGAAATAAATACTAATGGAATTGAACCAACTGTTCCAGAAATTTCCAAAATAGTGAATGCTGGAAAAAACAAAAAGATATCAGAAAAGACAATTCGCACTGTTTTGGACATTAAAGAACATGGAAATGTCTGCTCATTAGAGCTTTGTGAAGCTCATGCAGAATCTTTAGATTCGCCAGAAGAAGAGTATATCAAAGGCGAAGAAGCACAGATGGTATATGACATTTTAAGTACCTTATTGCCTTATGAACGAATTGCTTTTAAGCTTATCAATGGTGTAGTTGATGAAGAGACTGGTCCACATGCAGCAGGAACTTTTATCTCTGGATGCACTTATAAAGATGTAGGACGACAGCCGAGCTTAGTGCAGGCTGTGATTAATGCCAATAAGTCAGAGTGGATTAAATGGCATGCAGTATTACCATCCAGAGTTGAAGAAATTGTATCTTCTGCAAAACGCAAGATTAATGCAAATCCAGAAGTAATGACAAGAATTGATGCCATCCGGCAGGTATACACTGAAGATGTTGCATTCGATGGAGAGGATGCCATCAAAAGTGCAGAAGAACTTATAATTTCAGATTCAAATATTGCATAAGGATAAATGAGCTGCCATTAGGCAGCTCATTTTACAAAAGGAGGCTATCATATGCGCTATGATGCAAATCGAATTATTGAAGATGCCGACCCTTTTGAAGTGGTGCAGGCAACTAATATTGAATGGCAAAAAAAAGGAAAAAATGTTTTTATCTGTTGCCCGGGGCATTTAAACAGAATAGGAAAAGAAGATCAACATGTAAATAATGCCTGGCTAACAAAGCATGGGTATTTTTGCAGTGTATGCGGTGTTGCTGTAAATACTGTAAGTATGGTGATGGAAGCAAGGAATTGCACATATCGAGAGGCATTAGAATTCGTAGCAGATTTAAATGGAGGAAGAGAGTTATATGTAGATAAAGATTCTACGACAAATTTTCAGACTGATAAAATTTTTGCTCCTTATGGTACATACGATTATTCTAAAAAACAAGACAAGAAGTGCAAAATGCTGCCATGGAATTTGCAAGATGAAATTGGACTGAATATAGGATCAAATAAAAGTTTTTACCCTATTTTCTGTTATACAGATAAACCAGAAGAAAATGCTGAAAAAACAGGGCGAATTGACATTGATGGCAACATTGAATACGAGTGGCTTATTATGGACAGGACAAAGAAAATGTCATTAGCTGATTTATATAAAGACGATTACGAGGCATATCTTTGGCTTATCACAAGTAAATGTGAGGAAAGGTTAGAAATTATTAATGATTGTCTTAAACATTTTTCTAGTCAAACAAATGAGTTTTGCGTAAATATGAAATATGTACTTACGCAAAAAGCTGATTTTGTTAAAAACATATATGAAGAGCATGCTAAAGAATTGGAGAGAATTCAGCAGAAAGATAAGAAAAAACTTAAAGCAAGTTAATTATTAGAAGAAAAGGATGGTATAACAAAATGAAAAACTGTAAAAATGATAATGATGTTATAATTTCAGGAATTAAATGCGATAATCCAGAGTGTGGCTTTAAGGATATGACAGTCAAATTCGAAGATTATCCTGAATGGGTAAACAAATCATGCCCTTGGTGTGGAGAAAACCTCTTAACAAAAAGATGCTATAAAAGAATTAAAAAGATGAAGCGAAAAGTAGAACGTTGGAATGCAATTGTAGCATTTATCAACAACACTTTTCTACATAAAGAGATTGCAACACAAGAAGTATATACAAATTGTGATAAGAATGGAAGAATCAAAGATATTAAATTGAGATAACTGAGTAAAAATGGTCAAGGAAACAAAAGGCGATAGTGAGAACTGTTGCCTTTTTCTTTTTGGAATTTTTAATCTAATTTTAAAGGATTTCTGACATATTAAATATGAATTTTAGATTATGAAAAAAGGAGAATAGATATGAATACAGTATTGCATACACATTGGGAAAGCAGATATGATGCTGTTCCCAAAACAAAAGATATGATAAATCGCTTAGTAGAAATCAATGCAAAAGCAGTCGCTATCACAGACCATGGATCTTTGGCTGCATTTGAAGATGCATACGACCAGATCAAGCATGATGAGGTAGATCTTAAGTTGATTTATGGAATGGAAGCATATGTTGAATATATGCCGTTATTCCAGTCTTTTTTATCTAAATATACAGCAGAAAAAGAATTAAAAGCTGAAGGAAAAAGCGCTCACCTAATTATGATGGCAAAAGATAAAATTGGAAAATGGGCTATTGATAAGATGAATTATGATGCCAATTATCAAATTGCCGAAAGAGATGGAACGCCTGTTGTATCATTGGATTCATTGCAAAAATGGATTGGGAAAGGTTCAAAAGCACATGGACATGTTATCTTAACTAGTGCATGTATTTCTGGTCCAATGGGAGCAATTCTTCAGAACAATGAATTCCGGCAGAAAGAGATCGATAAATTAGAAAGAAAGTTAAAAAAAGGTATTGAGACAGGAGCAATTGTCTCTGATGACAATGACGATCTAACAAAACTTATCAAAAGAAAAGAAGACTTGGAGGCAAATATTAAAGAATATTCAGAAAAAAAATCTGAACTAAACAAAATTGCAAAAAAACCTACATTAGGCTTAGAAAAAAGAATTGCAAAGTACAAAGAAGTCGGGAAGGAAAGTGGTGAATTAGAACAACAGGTCATGGAAATTAAAATGGCCGCAGAAAAAGCACAAAAAGAAATTTCTGAATTAACAATAAAGTCTGAAGCCGCAAAAAGATTATTGTCTGAAATAAATGAAAAGTTAAAATCTCTTCAAGTTGCTGCAAATAAATTTACTATTCTGACAAATGAAATTGCCGAAATTGAAAAGAAAAAAACTTCTGATGAAGTTTTATATGCTTGTGCAAAAGAAATGGCAGAATGGTTAAAAAGTGTTGCAGGAGATGACTGTTTCTTTGCCGAGATCCAATATCATAAATGGAACAAAGAAAAAGAAATTTATGACAATATAATTAAAATTGCAAAAGAATTAAATATCCCGCTTGTTGCAGCAAATGATGCTCATATGGCAGGGAATACAGAGCATGATCTTAATGCTCGACTGGTTGCAAGATATCTCCGCTTTACAACTCTTGATGATGCAGAGCAGATTGAACATGAAAAAGAAATGTATCTTAAGGGTCATGACGAATTGAAAGAAACTCTTTTACTTGCATATCCAGAAGATGTTGTTAATGAAGCAATGAAAAATGCAGACCTTATTGGAGATTTGTGCGAGGGATATGAAAGAGATGCTGCTTCTCATTATCCTGTATATGATAAAAATATCGATGCGGGAAAAAAGCTTGTTCAGGAAGCATACGCAGGAATTGAATGGCGTTTTCCAAACAAAAAAGGCTGGACAGAAGAATATCAGAAGCGTTTGGAATATGAGTTAGGGATTATCAATCAGATGGGTTATGCAGATTATCATCTTATTGTAAAAGAAATGTTGGAGTATGCACGACTTCTTGGAAAAGTCCCAAATGATAGAATTTCTGAAGCTCCTTTGAACATCGAACAGTTAAAAGCATGGGTTAAAGAAAATGATTGGACAGTAGGTGTAGGAATTGGCCCCGGACGAGGAAGTGCTGTTGGAAGCTTAGTTTGTTATTTGATCGGAATAACAAATATTGACCCTATTAAATATGGGCTTGTTTTTGAGAGATTTTTGAATCCGGAACGTGTAAGTATGCCTGATATTGATTCTGATTATAAAACAGATATTCGTGACAAGACTATTGAATTTATCAAGGCAAAATATGGAGAAAAAGCAGTCTGTAATATTATGACAAAAGGATATCAGCAGATGCGTGGAGCAATCCGTGATGCTGCAAGATTTTATGGGGCAGTTAAAAACGAAAATTTTCTTGCTCTTGGAGATCGAATCCGCAAAGCAGTACCGAATGGGTTGAATTTGACCTTTGATACAAATATGCAGAAAGTAAAAAAAGAAAATGCTGATGAAACAATTTTTGATCATCTTGTCGATCTTTTTAAAGAAGATGAAAATGCTGTCGAAATTCTTAAAATTGCAAAAGATGTAGAAGGGTCTTTTACTAATTACGGAATGCATGCGGCTGGACTAATTATTAGTGATAATGCAGATCTTTCAGATTATGTTCCACTTAAATTTAATACCAGTGACAAAGAGAAAAGCTTATGGTGCTGGACAACGCAATGCGACATGGTTCAAGGCGAAGCGCTTGGTCTTTTGAAAATGGATCTGTTAAATTTAAAAACATTAAATGTTATTACTGATGCATTACGAATGATTAAGAAGAATCATGGAATTGCAATTGATCCATATGAAATTCCTTTTGAAAAGGAAGTGTTTAAAGAAATATTCGCAAAAGGTAATACAATTGGTGTATTTCAGTTTGAATCTCCTGGTATGAGAGCATATTTAAAACGGTTAAAGCCTGAGAATATTGAGGATGTAATAATTCTCAATGCAATGTACAGGCCAGGTCCAATGGATTTTATTCCCGGGGTATGCGACGTAAAAAATGGCAAGTGTCTTCCGCACTATGAAACGCCGGAACTTGAACCAATTTTAGGAGATACGTATGGTGCAATTGTTTATCAGGAACAGGTAATGGAAATTTGTAAGCAGCTTGCCGGTTACTCTATGGGACAGGCAGATAATATCCGACGTGCCATGAGTAAGAAAAAACAGTATGTAATTGATGCGGAGCGCTCAAGTTTTGTATATGGAGATTCTGAAAGAAATATTAAAGGATGCGTAAATAATGGGATTACAGAAGACGCGGCTAATAGAATTTATGATTCTATGATAGACTTCGCAAAATATGCATTCAACAAATCTCATTCTGCTGCATATAGTGTCATCGCATATATAACTGCATGGCTAAAGTATCATTACACAACCGAATTTATCTGTGCATTATTAACGCATACAGACAAAATTACAGACTATGCTAAGTTCATTCAGAATGCAAGAGAAATGGGAGTGGAAGTTTTGCCCCCAGATGCTAATCGTTCTGAAGTAAATTTTTCTGTACAAAATGGAAAACTTTATTTTGGGTTAAAGTCTGTTAAAGCAGTTGGAAAATCGATTGCGGAAGTAATCGAAGTACGGAAAAATCATCCGTTTGAAAATTTCAATGATTTTGCTGAAAGAACAAAAGTGGGATCACGAGCATTGAATAATTTGATTTTAGCTGGAGCATTTGACTCATTGGGATATTCAAGGAATTCGTTAATGGGTGCGGCATTTATGGATATTATGGATACTGCATCTGAAATGGCAAAAAAGGAAGAACTTAATAACAATATCGATAAAGTAATTGATTTGTTGAAAGAAGAAAATTTTGGAACAGTAGAAAACTTAAAGGAAAGATTAAAAGAAAAAGGAATTTCTTATTCAGTAACAACCAAAAAGATTCCTACTATTGCCAATTTGGAAGCAAAGGCAGATAAAGCAAAAAAAGATGCTGACGATGCAAGAAAACATTTGCGGCAAATTCAGATTCCTTATATAAAACCAGACATTATTCAGGACCTCAATAATGAAATGGAGGTTCTTGGAATGTATTTAAGCGGGCATCCAATTGATCAGTATTGTGTCCACACAAAACCGATTTTAGATGCAGAAGAAGGAAAAGCTTCCATTACTGGTATTATAGAAAATGTAAATGTTATGTATAATCGTTACAAAAACCCTTGGGCGTCTATAACAGTCAGTGATAAAAGCGGCTCCATGAAAGTAAATGTCTGGGCAAAAACGTATGCTGATTGTGCTGATTTATTAAAAGTTGGGAATGGCATCATTATTGATGGAAGAATTGAAGTAGATGAATTTCAGACAAATTCACAGGAAGGAGATGAAACTGAAGACATTGTTTATTGTATGTCTGCCAATAAGATCCGGAAAGCGAAAAAGAATGAGAAGATATATCGAATAAATCTTCAGAATGAAGCAATCTTTTTCTTTGAATTCAAGGATATTTTAAAGAAATATGAAGTAGAAGAAGGCGCAAGGATTCAGTTTTATTTTGAAGATAACGCTATTTTTCGAACATTGAGTTATTGCATTCCAGAAGAAGTTGCGGCACAAATTGGAGAAATAGTAGAATAGTAAATAAGCATAAATAAAAACAGCCAGGTAGAATGAAGTATTTCTGCATGGCTGTTTTTTTTGCTATCTAAATAAAAAAAATTAAGCTGCAAAAAGATAGATTTTTTTTACAAGCATTGGATCATATCCATAATTATAAATTTCTTTGTAAAAAAAAGTAGAGGTTAAATCTAAAATTCCTGAGCTAATATCAGAAAATTCCCATTCACGTTCTAAAATGGTCCCTTCTGACAATAGCTGTTCGATTTTTATAACTGATAGATGCAACTGCTCAACTTTTTGCAAAAAAACAATTTGAGAAGCTTCTTCACTTAAAAATGGGTCGCCTCCATGATATTTTACACATTTTAAATCGATTTCTGGATCAAGATCATTTGCCGCACAAAACGACATTGATTTTTCAGCACATTCTGACCATAAATAATTAATGTTTACAAGCAATTCATATTGATCTTTTTTATCTTGAATTAACTGAATAACTAATAAATAATAATCTATCATAGACAATAAATATAAAATATCTTTTTGAATATCATCGCCTGGAAGCCATGACAAAACAGGCATCATCCGTAAAGACTCACATTTCTTTACAGATAACCCCTGATTTAAAATAGAACGTTCCTTATACGATAGATGATCTAAATAAAACCGAAATCTTTGAAGAAAAAGATCCTTTAATTTCAAAAAATTTGAATCCTCAAATGCTTTTTCAATTTCTTTTTCTGTATTTTTCATAATTTCCTGATCCATATATGTAAATCGGGAGATGATCTCTGTTCCCACCATTTTACTCCTATCTATTGATACTTTATGTAAACGTTTCATACATTTTTTTAATATCCTTTCTTATTTCTTATATTTAATATGTCAGATTTTTGTTCATATTTTTCGGTATAAAATATATTTTTTACTTTGTAAATTTCGCTATGTCTATTTTTTACCCGGCACATATATAATATATAATTTTTAAAAGTATTTGATGTGCTTTTTATTGTTTATGCGTTCTCCATTGTTTCTGTCTATTTTTTCTATTTTTCAGAGATCTGACATATTAAATATGAAATTTAAAAACAAAAGAAAAAAGGAGTTTTTATAAAAGGAGTTTTTATAATAAAATAATGCTCTTTATCTTTAGAAAATAAACAAGAGCTTCATAAGAAATGGAGGAAATAATATGAAACGTAATTTAGTAGATGAATTATATAAAATGATGTATAAACGATATAGAGAAAAATATCCAAATAAAGATTTTGCATCTATTCCAAATTTTTTAGATTCACTTTGGTTTAGTATTGAAGGTGAACTTAATAGAAATGGATATGATGCTGCAAAGAAATATGTCGAAGAAGCAGATTTAATTGTATTAAGGTGAAGGCAATGAGAATTTTTTTAGAAAGACTAACTATTAAAAGTCAAGTCTGAAAATGAAATATTTTGAATGAATTGCAGAAATGCATTTCAGATATATTTGTACCTTGAAAACTGCATGACAAAAAGAGTGTCATTAGCGGCACTCAGCTAGGAGATATTTACAGAAAACAATTAGGATGCACTACTGTATGATTGCCCTGTTTTTTCCATTGCATAAATGGTTCTTACTAGTTTCTTTGTAGCATGGGATAAAGCAACATTATAATGCTTGCCCTCTGCTCGCTTTTTGGCAAGATATGTTCCAAATGATTCATCCCAATGGCAGACATATTTAGTCGCATTGTAAAGGGCGTATCGAAGATAGCGAGAACCACGTTTTTCCATATGGGAGTAACAGTTATCAAGTTGCCCCGATTGATAGGTAGATGGGGACATTCCGGCATAGGCAAGTATCTTGTCAGGAGAATCAAAACGACTGAAGTCTCCGATTTCAGCAAGGATCATGGCTCCCATACGGTAGTTGATTCCGGGGATGCTAAGAATCGGAGAATTAACCTCATCCATAATGGATTTGATTTCGGTTTCAATTTCGTCAATCTCAGAAGTTAATTCCTGAATGAGCTTAATGGTATGTTTCAGTTCCAGAGACTTTGCTGGCATATTTGAACCGATTGAGTTTCTGGCGGCTTCACGAAACATTACTGCGGTATCTTTGCCATATCTGCCATGTGAGCTTTCAGAAAGCAGATTTGTAAGTCTGGTAAGATGTGCAGATGCAACAGCATGAGCAGACGGAAATTCAGAAAGCATTGCATAAACGGATGCCATATGGATTGTTGGAACAAGCTTCTCTAATTCAGGGAAAAGAATACAAATAAGGCGAGATACAGAGGTTTTGAGCTTTGCTCGCTCCTGTACTTTATCAAAACGATAACGAGTTAATGACTTTAGTTCTTCGTTGTGGTAAGATGTGTCTGAGTAGGACTTCAAGTTCACATCAGACATGATCATAGAAGCGATGGTATGGGCATCCACTTTATCCGTTTTCGTCTTTCTAAGGCTTAAACTTTTTCTGTAAAGATTGGTATGTAACGGATTGATAACGTAGGTCGGCAAACCTTTATCGAGAAGGAATCCCAGAAGATTGTAACTATAGTGTCCCGTGGCTTCAAGCCCTACTTTTACTTTAGTTAAATCATCTGATACGGACTGTATTTTTTGAAATAAGGTTTCAAATCCATCACGATTGTTAGGTATGGTAAAAGATTTGAATAATACTTCACCATCTGAATTAGTGATAAAGCAGTCGTGTTTGTCCTTTGCAACATCAATTCCAACGTATATCATAAAAAATCTCCTTTGAATAAATATTTTGATACTGTTTATAGAACCACTGGTACTCCTTGCGATTGTAACCTCGTTCTAAATAAACCGTCATGCGGTATCTAACTGATTAACAAATATACAAAGAGACTGTGGTTGTAGCCTTTCTTAAACCATCGGGTGGTAGGAGTGTGAAAACAATCCACAGTATCTCCAAAAGTATAGCATACAGACCTTGGAGAGGGTCTATAAACACTACTACTTTATAATACGAGGAATGTAATAAATATGAATATTCAAACTATCTCAAAAGAAAAAAAGGAAGTAATGGTTGAATTAACCGCAGACGATTTAGGAATTATTTGCAATGTTTTGTACGCTCAATTAGGTGAGAAAAAACACAATGATACTTTCATGCAACTTTATAGTGACATGATGATGGCAAGAGACTTATGCCAATATGGTCACGTAGATGATTTTTGTCTTCACAACATTGTAAAATGTCGTAGCAGATTCAGAGGTGTTTTATCAGAAGAGGATATTGAAACATTCAACAAATATCTGGAAAATAATGACCTGCCAACAGCTTTTGGAAATTCTGATTTTGTACGAATCTATAAGCGGATTGTTGGAGACTTGCAAGACAGTGATACACTCAAAAGCTGGATGGAACAAAATAAATAACATGAAACGATGAATGTGCTGAAAAGGATTATATATGGAAGTTATTTCAGAAATTTTAAAGACAATTGTTTTTGCTTTGTTTGCAAATCTTTTAATAATATTTGATTAATTAAGGAGATTATTATATGGTAAAGTTAAGAAAAGAAGAATTAAATTCCTTGGTTGGTAAAACAATTTATCATTATTACCTTAAAAATCCATTAGATTATTGCTTTGTCAAAGATACCAAGATTAATGTATCACAATTAGAAATATTCAAAGTATATGAAGAAGACCCCTCTTGTGAAACTTCCAGACAGTATGTCTACACAAAAGGTCGTAAAATTTATCAGATTGATGTAAAAGATATTGGTGATTCATCTGTTGTTGCAGAAGATTGGTATTCGTTTGAGAGAAATGACGAATTGGCAAGAAAGATTTTCAAAGCGTATGAAAATGAAACGTACATACGCGAATGTAGCTTGTTAATCAACAGTCTCAGTAGTTTGGAATCTAATCACAATATAACAGAATCATTAATTCAAAAGAGAGAAATTGATGATTCAATGTGTGAAAAAGATCTGGAATATGAATCAGATTGATTTTGTATAGAGCTTTCTACTTATTAGGAGTAGAGAGTGAAACGAAAATTTCTTAGAGAGGAGATCGAACCATGACAAGTACAGTAAAAGCGGACCTTAAGCCTTGTCCATTTTGCGGTGGACATGCGACACTTATATATGATAATCAGGAAGGTTATCGAATATACTGTGATGATTGCGATATTATGACTGATACTGACTATGATAAAGATAAAATTATTGATGCGTGGAATAAACGAGTTTGATATAACACAAGAAAAGGTTGGAAGTAATTATTATGGTACAGTTAATTGGATGTTTGTTAGATATGATAAGAACTTATTATAAAAATGATTTTAATGATTGGCTGTCGAAAAAGTAAAAGAGGTTACGGAAGACAAAGAAAATGGTGCCGATTTGGAGTGCTTACCTATGTGGAATATCCGGCTCGAAAACGGAGATATAATGGCTGCGTATCCAGAAGAAATATGTTTAGCTGAAAGAAAATAAAGCAAGAGATTCAACAGGATAATAACAAGAATGTGAAGGATTGATATTTATGGAAGAAGTTCCAACGTTAAAAGAATTATTAAGTACACGAAAAGAAAATCATGCAAATTTAATTATTGTTTCTACTAATAAAAATAAAGACTTATTCAAAGGTGACGCATCTGAATTACCGGAAGCGTTATTAAATACACAAATTTTCGCATGGGATAAACGTTCTGGAATATATATCACAATTGAGTAAAGTTTGGAAGAATGGAGGAAGATAATATGACTACAATAGACAATAGAATTAAATTTAAAGAAAGATATGATAGTGAGGATTATGAAACTACAACATTTTATTTTGTAGCTGACACTTCGTTATTAAGAGAACTAGTTGGAAAGAAATATCCAGAAGCGAATGGAATGACAATTAGTATTGAGTGCCCTATGAATTGTTTTGATGCTTGTAAGGCAAGTGTGGAAATTTCGCCATATGAAGAAGTTGATGGAACAGTAACAGATTATGATTGGATAGATATTGATTTGCCATATGACGAAATTGATGCTCTTATAGATATGGCAATGAAACAATGATTTCTTAGTTTAGAAAGTGAGGAATAATATGAAAGCAAAAGCAAAACATGATGTAAAAGTGTTAATGGAAGACAATCGCTTCAGTAATTTCAAAGAAGGAAATGAATACAGATGTATGATGCGTGGTGAAAATATGATACTTATTGATGAAAACAAATGTGGATATACAACTGATATGGAAACATTTAATGAGGATTTTGATTTGATTAGATAGAAATGAGGTTGATAATATGAAATTATATTGGGTATCATTACTTATTCAGGATACAGAAAATAGTAAGCCTTGGCTTTCTGCAATATCAAATGGGTACATAAGTCTTGAAGAAGCCATGAAAACGATTGAAAGAGGAAGGAGTAATTATAGAGTATTGTCTGCATGGATTGATATATTTGATGAAAGTGGAAATAAATCTACGGTATTTCATGAATGTTATGTTAATGCCATAGGCAATGTAGAATAAGAAGAAACGGAAATTTCCTCGGAGGTGGAAATATAGATAAATGCAATTTTAATAAAAGAGAACTTGAAGAGGTCGATGAAGCAAGAAGCCCATTGGCTTTAGACAATGAGCAGTTCACAATGGAGGAAAATATATGGAATTTACACCAACAAATGAATACAGAGAGATTTCTTTACAAGAAGGTTTAAATCAAATCCAATTAGGAAATGCAAATAAATTATATTCTGATGGGTTAGAAGAAGATGAGTATATTTATTGGGACAATAACAAAGGTTTTTGTTATGAAGATGGATGTGTCATTGGCGGAACATTTGACCAGACATTAAACAGATTGCATTCCCTTAAATGGTGCTTTCATCATAAATTCTATGTAAAAAACAATAAGTGAATGATGATTTAGAAAGGATCGAAATACGTGAGATGGTTTGTGAATTATATTCGTTCATGTTTTTGTAAACATAACTTTATCAAAGTGAAGCAAAATGAATATACAGATGGAACAATCTCCATATTTATGTGTAGCAAGTGCGGTTGGGTTCAAAAAATAAAAACATATTGATAGTGGAAATAATAAAGAATGGCGGGGAACTGCGAAGCATCAACTTCAAAGGAACCGGCCATTTTTTGTGTTTATGCGCATTTGTTTCACAGGTGCATTTTATTATAAAAAGATTCCGTGATATAATGTTTCCTTTGCTTAAATTATAATATCTTGGTTTCAAAAAAGTATTGATAAAGCTAAAATAGCATGCTATCCTAATAGAGTAAGAAGATAAATATATGAATATAGAGGTATGTAATAATGAATGATATCGCTTCAAAAACAGCTAGTGCCATGAATTTAATAAACGCTATAGGATTCCAGGCATTTTGGAACAGAATTAAAAATTATGGAGTAGGCGCTCAATTTTCTGTTTCAGATGTGTTAGGGGATTATGTACAACAAATACGTAGCGCTGGAGGTAATCTCGTTACCTTGGGAAAATTAATAAGGAACAATGTTAATAATGGCAACTTGTCTGGAATACAACCTTTAAACACTATTAAAGGATCAGCGCAAAAATATATAGTAACAGGACCGATTAAGCTAAAAAATTATTTTTCGGTTCCGTATTATGAAAAAAAACTTACAGATCCTAAAGGAACAATCAAAATTGCACCAAACATTTTGTTCGTTTTTTGTAGCCACGAATCAAAAAGAGGGAGCGACGATATTACATTCAAGATACTTACTGCACGATTAAATTCGCAAAATCAAATTGTAAAAGAATCGTTGCATACATTTAAAAAAAAGATTGAAAATTGTGGATTAATTGAAATAAATCAAAATAATTCAGAGTTTCCGGCTATTCAATCAGTATGGCACGGATTTGATAAAGTAAGTGGAATGGAAGAGGAGGAAAAACTTAAAGGCATAGCAGAAGTTCGTATTATTGGCACAAATGCACAAATGATGAGAAGAGTAGCCGGTTGTTATTTTGATACATCATTAAATGCATATGCATATACGCAATATATTCAATCTCATTTTATGATATTTATGAAAGGAGAAATAAAAGGAATTCAAACAAAAGTGTCTTTAGCAGCCTGCGATAAAGCAGAAATGAAAAAAATATACGATTCCCTGATATAAAATATAAAAAACATAAAGGAATGAAAGAAGAAAAACTCTCGTTCCTTTTTACTTTTTAAAGTGTCTATTTTTTACCCGGAACATATATAATATATATTTTTTTATACACTATTTTGATTTTTACATTTTTTATTCTTTTTATTTTTTAGATCTGACATATTGGATATGAACAAATTATGAAAAGTGGAGGATACAATCATGACAAAAAAAGCATTAAAAAAGTTAAGTGAAGAACAACTCGAATATTTAAAAACAGCGTCTGTTTTGCTTGACCAAGCAAGAAAAAATAATCTCAAAGAAGAATTTGAGAGAAATGCCGGAAAGCTGAGAGGATTCTTAGAATGTATGTGCCAAATGAAAATTATTTCAGATATAGAAGTCAAAGCATTGTATTTATGGTTTTTTGAAAAAAATCGAGCATATGATATTTAGTTCCAAATATTAAATCTTTGATAATCATAAATATCAGATGATTATGCATAGAACGGCAAACATTATTGAGAAAGAAAAATAAATATTGAAAGCGAAAGGATGAGAAATTTTCTCGTCCTTTTTTTATTTTTAGTCCAGGAATATTATAGTGTCTATTTTTTGCCCGGAACATATATAATATATAATTTTTAAAGGTATTTAATATACTTTTTTTTTATTTTTGTGTTCTCTATTGCCTCTACTTATTTCTTCTATTTTTCAGAGATCTGACATATTAAATATGAGTTAAAAACAAAAGAAAAAAGGAGTTTTTACAATAAAATTTTGCTCTTTATTTTTAGAAAATAATCAAGAGTTTCTTTAGAAGAATGGAGGAAAAACATATGATTTGTGAAAATTGCAAATGCAAAGACGAATGTGAATGGTATGCATCATACAAGAGGATTGAAAATGAAATTTATTTAGATATCGGAACTGGTAATACATTAGGCAGAGCATTACTTGCAGCGATGAGTGATAATCAATTAGAACAGTGCGACTATTTTGAATAACAAGATGAAACGATGATTTACTGTGAAGATTGGAGGCGATGATATGAAGCCATATATTATATTAAATGACGATAGAGACTATATTGATACAATTGAATTTCAGAAAAAGAAACAAGAATGGGAAAATGCAGGAATGAGTGAAACAGATATAGAAGAACTAACAAGTATTTATCATAACTTTGATGTATGGGGAAATGACAAAGGATGCGATTATTCAAATATGGAAATTACTTACAATGTGAGTGAACTGGGATATGAAAACTGTGTGAGATAGTAAAAAGGAGATAATAGCATGGAAAATAAAGAAGAATTAGAACAGAAATTACAGCAAAGATATATGTGTCAGGGTATGGATTCATTTACTGCGTTATGTAAAGCATCAGATGGTGTGAGAAAATCGAAACAAAAGAAATACACGAAAGAGTATTTTTTAAATAAAATTCATGAGCACGATTATATACTACAAAGACTTTGCGAGCATATTGTTTTACGGCCAAACGATAACAAACGCAATTTTGGAGAAAAAGGATTCAAAAATATGGTTGAAGCGGTAGAAGAAACGTTGGAACAACAAAAGGATAGCGAACTTTACAAATATTATTATGATATGAAAAATAAGGAACATGCTTTCCATAGCTTTGAAAGATGGCAGGTATGGGGAAGAAAGGTTGGTATTAAATAAATGGAAGAATGGAAAGAAAAGGAAATTTCCTCGGAGGTGGAAATATAGATAAATGTAATTTTAACAAAAGAGGACTTGGACTAATTGAGGATATTTAGAGCACAAAGAACTATTTTAGTAGCCTGCGATAAAGCAGAAATGGAAAAAATATACGATTCCCTGATATAAAACATAAAAACATAAAGGAATGAGAGAAGAGAAAACTTTCATTCCTTTTTATTTTTCAAAGTATCTAGTTTCTGCCCTGCACATATATAATATATAAATTTTTAGTAGTTCCTATAAGGCTTCTTGTATCTAAAAAATTAAAAAACCTTTCTGACATATTAACTATGTGAATTTAGTTGATTTATCAGAAAGGTTTTTTGCTTATGCAGAATATTACATCCGAGAACACATCTATTTATTATGATAAAACAAAATATGCATTTGATCATATACGTGAATGCGAGAATACAGAAGAATATTATCAAGCCTGGAAAGAAGCTGGCAAACAAAAGAACGAAAATGAATTTGATACATTTTTTAATGATACTAAGAAAAATGTTATGCAGAAATTTTTAAAAGATTGTTTTCATGCCGATGGTCTTACAACCGGAACAGTTGTGACTTCTTTATATCGCAAAAATGATGGATATCGTATTTTTGTAGCTGATGCTAAAAAAAATTTCCCTAAAAGAGAACGAACAATTACTTTAGCTGAACAATTACTTAATTTCCGTTCACTGAATAGAGGAGATTATTTTTTGAAAACGGCTTTATTTTATCATTCAAATAATAATTCTTATTCATCCAGAAACATTAAAAGCTGCTCAACAATGATGATTGATATTGACGATTGTGCTGATATGTATGACCTTCCTGAAGACAAATGGACAGAATATGTATTTAATAAATATCCATTATTTTATAAATTTACACCTACATATTTTCTGGCAAGCGGTGGAAAAGGTATTCATGCTATTTACACCTTTTCTAATGATATTCATGATTATTCAGGTATTTTTCAAATGATCAATAATTTACTCGCAGTTATTTTTGAAGCCGATATGGTTCGTGTTGGAATGTTTAATTCCACTCGTTTGCCTTATTCTGTTAATCAGAAAACAGGAAGAGAGGCACAACTCTTTTTTAGAGGACAGGTATTAGATTATTCTTCCTTTAGAGACGAGATTTTAAATTATGCAGATGAAAAAAATCTCATAAAGAAAAATGCAGATGCTCCTCACAAAGAATATGATAAATATACACATGGAATTATGGCACAAATTCATTATACAGAAGGAATTTGCAAACATTATCAGACCGAAGCTTTGACAGAAGATATTGCTGAGGACAATTATGGCTCTATAGAATCATTATTAGAGTCTTATTTGCGCACTTATGGGGGGCCAAAAGAAAAAAATTGTAAGAATGTAAAAGATAAGGAACTGTTTAAAAAATACCATGCTTTGCTGAAGGTTCAGCATCCGGTAGGAAAAGAGCGGGATCAGTCTACCTGGAGTGCGATGCTGCATGATGAAAGCATTCCATTATATTTACGTGCAAGATTTTTCGATATTCATAGAACTATTCACGAAAATGCCGGAAATGTTATTGGCTTCAGAAACAATATTTTAACTATTGTGGCCAACTCGGTGCGATTAATGGGGTGTTCTGAAAAATTTTGTGACATCATTGTTCATCACTATAATAGTTTTTTTACAACACCATTAAAAGAAAGCGAAATCCAAGCCATTCTCCGATATCAATATAAGCATTTAGTTTTCTTCAATAATATGAAAATTGCCGATATGCTAGGTTTATCTGACTGCACGATAGAACATAGCTTAGTAAGTTATACTGTTGAACAGAAAAATAAAAGGCATAACAATTATGAGAAAAAAAGAAATTCTGTAAAACGTAAAGAAAGAGGATTTGGGAAAAAGTTATCTCAAAAATTGATTGTATTTGCAGAAGCTCTTGATTCAAATAAATCTGTTAAAGATGCAGCTGAACTTGCTGGATATTCCAGATCTAACGCTTATCGTTTATTTAAAGAATATCCTTTCTTAAAAGAATTGAAAGAAGGTCGATTTACTTTAAGTGAAACAAAAAAAGAAATACATACTCTTGCCAGAGCAAAAAAAGCTGGAAAAAGTGCTTTTAATGCTTGGAAAGTGGGTGCAAATTTTATTTTAGAAGAAGATGATCAAGACGAAGAAGAGATGGCATATGATGAATACGGTTATGATTTAGATCTTACAAAAAATGAGGGATTATATGCTGATGCAGACGAAGAGGCTGATAAGAAAGGTTTGCCATCTATTGACATGCAGATCGCTAATGACCAAAAATATAAGAATCAATATCAGATAGATAAGGAATTGGGAACAGGTCATGGAATGTCTTCCTTAGATGACTTTATTAAAGAAATGGCTAATGCCATGGATAAATGCATTTCTGTCACCAGAATGAAAATGGAAGAGAAGGAAAAAATACAAAAAACTAAAACAGAAATATCAAGAAAAAAGGAAAATATAAAAGGTACAAAAATTATAAAAGATGTAAAAGATATTAAAAATCTAAAAACAGAAAAATGTTGTTTGAGCGATCTAAGAAATAGTGCGTGAAAGTCAACAAAAATGCTAGATACATTAAATTTTCATTTATAATTTTTGTCTAGTGTTTACTTTTTGCTCGACACATATATAATATATAAGTTTTTATACATTTTTATTGTTTTTTTTGATGCTTGATAAAGATATAATTTCTTTTAACATATCTGACATATTGATTGTAAATACACAGCAAAAGCTCTTGCATTTCATTACCTACAAGAGTATATTAGAAAGGAAAAAGAGAGTATGACAACAGGATTTGAATTATTTACTGAGCAAATTGGAGAAATTATCATTATGGCAACAATTATTGCGGCTTTAATTGCTGCATTATCTTCGGTTTTTACGGCATTTATGGAAATTAGAGAGCACCGCAAAAAAGTTAATGGTAAGATTTTAGAGGCGGTAGAAACTGGTGGAAGTTTATCAAAAGAACACGATCAATTAGGAAAAGATCATCATGAGATCAAGTCTTTACAAAAAGATTTGTCAAATAGCATTAGAGCAATGCGAGAAGATCAAATTCGAATGCAGGAACAGCAGAAAACTATTCGAGAACGGCAAAAAGACATGGAAAAGGAATTGCCAAATGAGACTGCGTTCGTGATGGAAGCACAAAAATTATATCAAAATTTGTTTCAAAAAGAACTTAAAATTCATGAATTACAGGCTGATCTTGCTAAATATCAAGAAAAGAATCTCATTTTGCAGGAAGAGCTAAATCGAGTAAAAGAAAGAAACCGAAAATTGCAAAAAGAAGTAGATCGAAAATCTAAAGGATACGATAATGGCGATTATGACAATTATGATAATTATGATGACTATGAAGATATGGGCATTTAATGACGTTAAAAAAGTTTGCGAATAGAATAATTTTGATTTAGTTATTGTCATATTACTATAAAGATAATATTAAAAATTTGCAAAATAGAAAAAGGAAAAAACGATGAATTCAAAAATACAAAAGTTAATTGATGAATCAATTTTGCAACAATCTGTTATTCAAGAATTAGAATATAATATCCAAAAAATGCAAGATGAATTAAGCAAAGAAAAAGATGCAAATTTGGAAAGAGAAAAGAGTGCCATTAGTATATATTGTTCTGAAAATAATTATGCGGATGTAGTGAGAACACTTGATCTTTTGTTGAAATATCCAGGGATGGCCGGTCATGATCATAAAACTGTTGAAGAATTTAAAGAGGCATACCCTCAAAAATTAACAACAAAAATGATAATGGATTTTGAAGATATCAAAGATTTGTATAGACGTTATTTGGAATCTGGAGGAGAAAATGATGAGTAAAAATTATATTTTTCGTTTGCCATTAGATTCTAATGCTGTAATAAAAAGATTTAAATTAGAAAAAAAGCTATCTAATGATCGAACAACTATATATCAAAATGATGAAATGAGATTTTCTTTTGATCAAAATGTTTTAAGAATATTAGTTTTTAACGACAGTGAAAAGAAAAAAAATGAATTATACGATTACTTTTATGGAGAATAAATAAATGAATAAAAAAATAGATAGAGATACAATTAAAGAAAAAGATAGAGATATAATTAAAGAAAAGATAGAAAAATCATTAAAACAGCTAGATATTCATTTTTCTCAATTGCATTATGTAGATGATATAGATGATAGTTTGGATTATAAAGTTGAATTACCCGCTACAGGTATTTCAAAAGTATTAAAAACAATACCATGTATCTTTTTTGTAAATTTAGGAAATAAAACAGCAAATTTAATAGCTTTAAATATTTATCGAATAGAAGAAGAAGATAGCCTTAATAATATATTATCAATTGTTAATGAAGCGAATGCCCGAGGAAGAAATGGAACATGGGTAGTTTTTAATGTTAAAAATGGTGAAAATATTGAGAGACAAATTGGATATAGAAGCACTGTTTTTTGCGGAAGCGATTTTAGCAATTTAAATGAAGAATCTATAAAAGCTCAATACGATTTTTTTATAGCTAATTTGAATTATCTAATTGAAATATTGTTTATTGAAAGGAAAAGGAACAATTAAATCTATATGGAATTTAAAAAAAGACCAATGTTTATTGTTATCACTGGTATTATAATTGCTGTTGCAAGATATTTGTTTCGATATATTGATGACTCTTCTAAAGAATTAGCAATTTTGATTATTATGGCTTCAGTGAATTTTGTCGCTTTAGCAATAGTTTTGTTTTTCATTGACTCAGAAGCACAAAACATATGTAAAAATAAAATAAATAATTCTGGAATAGATACAAAAAATAAAAAACAGAGATTAAGGAAATTAAATGTTATATCTATTGTCCTTATGATTTTATATCTAACAAGCGGGATTTTTTACATGGTAAAATTCAAAACGACTGATTGGAATGATGTAATATCTATTATTGCGTTATCATTATCTATCGCAACAAATGACACGGCTGTTTTACTAGGAAAAGTATATTGGAAGATTTGTTCTTTTAAAAAAGATAAAAATGATTAATATTTTTTCCTGTACCGAAAAATGATATATAAAAAATCTGACATATTATAAGTGTCCAATGGGAAAGCAAAAAACGAATTGGCAATAATCTACTTTACATTTTACAATAAAGCATAATATAAGGAGAAATGAGTATGAGAAAGAAAAGAGTAGCAACAATGCTGGCAACAGCAATGATTTTATCCAGTACACTTGGAGCAACTGGATGTGGAGTAAAAGAATTAGCACTTACATCTGATAAGGTAAGTGTAGAGCTGGGAAATGAAATTGACACAAACGTGGCTGATTATGTCAGCGATGCAGATGTAGCGGCAGAGACAACGATTGACTTCTCTGGAGTAGATACCGCTATACTTGGAACGTACACGGCAACAGTAACATACAAGGATCAGACGGTAGATCTTACTGTGGATGTTGTTGATACAACCGCTCCGGTAGCAGAACTCACTTCTGAGAAGATCGTTCTTGACGCCGGCGAAGCACTGACGGCAGAGGATGTGATCACGGAAGTGACAGAGGCAAGCAAGAATGTAACGGCTGTATTCTCCGAGCAGGAGACAGAGGCTGCCGCAGAGGAAGCTGTAGCAGAGGGAACGGAAGTTGTGGAAGCTACAGAGAACGTAGAGACAACCGAGACAACCGAGACAACCGAGACAACCGAAGATGCTATTTCTGAGACATTTGTTCTTGGAGATGTAACTATTTCAAATGATGAGATTTCTTTCGCAGAGGCAGGAGAGTATACTATTATGCTGACACTTTCCGATGCGTCTGGAAATAATTCCAACTATCCACTCGATGTTATGGTTGGATTTGCCCCGGTATTCTCCGGAATCAAGGAACTGGAAGCAACTGTAGGAGACGAGAGTGTTGATTATCTTTCTGGCGTAACAGCTGTTGACTGCAATGGAAATGATCTCACAAGCCAGATTGCTTGCGACGATTCCGCCGTAGACCTTGGCACAGTCGGAGAGTACGAAGTGAAGTACACGGTTGTGGATGAGAATGGTTTTACTGCAGAGCAGACAGCAAAGATCGTTGTAAAGGAAGCTGAAAAAGCTGAGAAGACAGCCAAAGATACAAAGACAGACAAGACAGGAAAGACAGCAAAATCTGACAGTGCAAAGAGCGACAGCAAGAAGACGAATTCTACTGCAACGAGTACCGGAACAACGAATACGAATTCCAGCTCCAATTCTGGATCTAGTTCCAATTCCGGTTCTAGTACGAATACACCTTCTGGTTCTAGCAATTCCGGAAACTCTGGCAGTACAGGAAATTCCGGCAGCGTGAACGTAGGAAATACTGCAAGCACACCGAGTACAGACACAGGAGCAAGCAGCACACCGAGCACACCGAGCGAGAGCACTTCTACACCGAGTACGGATACAGGGGCTACGAGTGGAGATGCAGGAGCAAATAGTGGTTCTAGTGACAATGGAGCAAGTAGCACGCCATCTAATTCGATGCCAGATTATGTAATTCCTATGGACCCAAGTCTTGGAGATAACAGCAATGCAGATCCGGGGAATGGCGTCGGATGGGACGCTACAGTAACCGTACATTAAATGATAAAAAGAAAAGGATAAAAACGGAAGCGAGTTATTCGCTTCTGTTTTTTGCATATGAACTACAACTTTGACAATGATATGAAATTACGATAATATATAATATATAAAAATAATGCATAAGAAAGGGAGCTGCTATGGAAGAGTATCAATTGGTAAGAATTGCAAATGTTGAAGAGTTTGGGGTTTTTGTTAAATTCGATGGCGAAACAAAAAATAGATTATGCTATCAAAAAAATTTAAAAAACGTGATAAGCGAATATCACAAGAATGATTATATTTGGTGTAAGGATGGAGGACAAAATGAAAAAGGAAAACTGGCTATAGAATATAGGCATGTTGAAAAACATAACATGTACGATGAATTTAAAAAGATATTTTCGAAGGGAGATATAATAAAAGGACGTGTAAAAAATATTACAGATGAAACTGGAATATTTATAGAAATATATCCGGAAGTAGATGCGCTGTTGCACAAAAGTAAATATGATAAAACTATAAAATTAGAGACAATAAAAGAAAAAGATATTATAGAAGTAATGATTGATAATATCGGAGAAATTGAAACAGGCTTTAAGAAAAGAATTAGAATAAATTTAGTACCAGCACCTAAAGGAATGAGGCTGTTATCAAAAATTAAAGATGTTGAAGCAGATGATTTCTTAAAATTTGTGGAAATAACAGCTGTTACTTATAAAACATATAAAAGTATAACAGAAAATAATGAATTAGATAATGAAGTTATACGTGAACTTATTAGCATATCTTATAAAGAAGCTGCGAAAAATAATAAGATTTTGTGTGATAAAACAGAGTATATATTTGAACTTAAAGGCAAGACTAAACATGGTGGTCGAATGGCTGTAACAGTACAGAAAAACAGATTATGTTTATCTGATAAAAAATGGTATGTAAGTCGGATAGGATCATCTTCAAAATTAGTCGCAAATGCTATAAATCTTTTTGCATACATAGATAATTGGTCTTATTGGCTAAAGGAATTAGATAAAATGTTATTGCCTGGAGAGAATTGGGAATACCCATCTGTTTTTAATTCAAAGAATTTAGAGTCTCCGGATGAAGACGAAAAAGAATATTTTATTTTAAAACAATATCTTAATTATACTTTTTATTGTGCAGAGCTTCAGAGACTCATTAGTTTTTCAGATAAAAAAGATTTTGCTGCATTTAATACTGGGCTAGTAAATTCATCATATGATTATATTTATATGTGCTTTTCAGCTTCGGAATCAAATGGCAAAAAAGTATGGCACTGCGAAGGATTTACACAACTTGGAACTGAATCATTAGGAAAGATAATGCATCGTCAGATTGCTCAAGAAAAAATTCCTCCTCGGGTAAATTTTCTTAAGATCAACTCAAAATCAGATGAAGATATTCTTAGAGATATTATTTTTGATACATCGAGAGCTGAATCGCTGGAAAATGGATGGGACCAGAATCATATTTTAATAGATAATATTTCAAGGCTTCCGCTTGCCCTTATTAAACGTTGCTGTAAAGAAGAGGATTTTTCAAAAATTGAAGACAATATTAAAAACATTGAAGAAAACAATGATGTAAAAAATAATTATAATAAAATCCAAAAGCATGTAGAAGAAAATGTTGCTTTTAAAAATCGTTTAAAAGAGAAAATTGATAAAGCTATAAAAATTGCAATAAAGAAATGTGAGTGGAATTACAAAACAGCTATTCCTATTTTTTATCATGTTACAAATTCTATTGATTTATTATTACCCTTATGTTTGTCAGATGATGAACAAATAGATAATGTAGATACAGCCTTAGTGGTTAGCAGAGAATTGCCATCCGGAAATTATCAGGGACAAACGATTTTAACATTGCCTATGGCCTATTTAGATGCTCGGTTGATATGCCGGCCAAACAGTGAATGGCTAACTCCAGAAAAAATAAATGATAAATAGTATTAGAACATTATGAGCAATATAAACAAAAATTTTGTCAAGATTTTTTTTCTTCAAAACGATTGACATTTGGATTTTTTAGGGTATATTATAATAATATCTTGTTTACCATGAGTAGAAGGAGTTTTCGAAGACGTCTTAGTGTATAAGGCGTCTTTTGCTTTATAATATCCAGCTTTTCAAAAAGTTCTTTCTTTTCTGACATATTATATATAAATCTAAAAGTCAGAAAGGAAAGAATTTTTTATTATGGACAGAAAATTAAAGATCAGACAAAAGATTAGACCTCATTCATGCGATCCTTATAACCCTTATGATTATGAGTCGCATGATTCTCAAGACAGCCATGGCTCTCATAATTCTCATGGAATTCATAAGTTTGCGGCACGCTTGTCAAAGTCTGTCAGGCTTTTCGGATTGCTGGGGCTGTGCCTTGCCGCCTGCATGGTTGGACATCCACAGCAGGCTATGGCGGCTACGTCTCCAACGGCAGAAACTCCAGTAAATACAAATAAAGAATTTGAAGCTTTGCCTATATATGGAGATAGCGCATCTGCTGTCGGCCGTTTTCAGTTCAATTATACTGGAAACATCAATTATTATTCCGCCCCTTCATCGGGCAGTGATGATATACAGATGTTAAATAATGTTCTCTCCGGATATGAGACAAGCTCCATGGGAACTTTATACGGGGACGGCAATACCAGAATCGTAAAGGCATATCTGTTCTGGGAGACACGAAAGAGATACAACAAATGGGATGAAAGTTCTAATCATGTGGCTTTTATGTATAGAGCGAATCAAGGTATTTACGGTATGAATATTTATCCCGATCATGTATATGTCGATGACCGAAAATCAGAATTTGTTGGTGGAGCATGGGCAAATTCCAGACCAAGAATTTATTGCAATATAGCAGATGTTACATCAATTGTACAGGCTTATGGCTATGGCGATTATTATGTTGCAAATATTCCGATCTGCCGATCAGGCGATTTATATGGATCAACTTCTGATGCCGTATCGGATACCGGTGGTGGTGGCGCCCCGGGAGGATGGCAGTTAATTGTTGTTGAGGAGAGAGATGATCTCCCTGTAAGAGCCATCGCGTTGTCTGCCGGATCAAAATTCCGTTTTGGAAATTATGACTGGGAAGGAAACCGATATGGATATAATGATACAGATAGAGCAATGGTAAATATGGAAGTTGGTCTTGGGGCTTTGGAATCTAAAAGAGAATCTCCAACAGGACAGGTATTATTCGGAGGCATTGACTCTGCTCATGGGGAAAATACTAAAAAAATTTTTGCATATTCAAGAAATTCTTCAGGAACAGAAACTACTTCTTCTGGAGGTGAAATTTTAGACGGGTTATATAGATCAGGGCAATTATTTTGTCCAGAACAAGATATGGGATCAGTGCTTTATAATATAAATAGCGGACTCGGATGTGGAGATTCTGTTTTTGGAACAAAGATTTATGACGTTAGGTGGAATACACAGCTATATATCGGTGCTGCGATTGATATTGCTTTCCCTGATTTTACATCTACTCAGACGACTACGCTATCCGATGGTAAAGCGATTATAAACGGAACAATTAAAAATACATCTCCGGAGGATAATACCGGAATTTATAATGGCGAATTAACGGTAGTTCTGGATCAGAACCTGTCGGCAGAGAATTATAGCATTGTAGTAAATGGCAATTCCGCAGCTGGCGTTGCTGTGCGCCAGGGAACGATAACGGACGCAGACGGAACGCAACATAATACGATCACTTTTTATGGTGGTGGCGTGGCAAACTTTTTCAGGGATGACGTAATTGAGTATACGATTATTTGCCAGATCAGTGGATACGCAGATGCATTTTACAACAGAGACCAATTCAATGGTTATTTACGTTCCGCAGGAACAAATACCGGATACTGGATAAATAAAGCATGGACATCATCTTCTCATGTTGATTGTAAATATAATGTAACTGCAAATGCAAATGGCGGTACATTATATGATTATCCGGGAACGAATGTATGGACAGTAACATCTACTTTCCCGGTTAAATACGGAACGAACCTGTATGATAATATTGGAGGGTTATCGCCGAAGCGCGATGGATACCAATTTAACGGATGGTATACGAATCCTACTGGCGGAGTACAGGTGTATGATGCAAATGGATACCGGGTCAATAATACAGGGTATTGGAAAGACGGCAAGTGGATTTGCGCAGGAGGCATAACCATTTACGCACATTGGACTGCTTTAAAATCAAATTTAAAGATCAATCCAAATGGCGGAAAATGGAATGGAAGCACTGCCGCGCAGACTTTTAATCAGCAGTATCTTACCACGAAAGCTGTTCCCGATCCGATACGGACAGGCTATAATTTTAAGAGCTGGACGAAATCAAATCCTTTTTACGGAAGCTTTGCAAATAAGGTATACACTTATGGGGCAACGCCTTCCATTACCGATACTTTAACAGCATCATGGCAAGCGCAAAGCTATACACTTTCTTTTGATGCAAATGGTGGTACAGTTGGCACAAAACAGGCAACAATTACATATGATTCTGCAGACAATCATGATGTGTCTTGGAACATGCCGTATCTTAAAGGACACACTTTCCTTGGATGGTATTCTGATCCTACTGGTGGAGTACAGATTTTCAATGAAAATGGACTGTGTGCAAATGAAGGAACGTACTGGAAGAATAACAAATGCTGTCATGTAGGCAGTTATACGGTATATGCTCATTGGAAAGACAATGAATATACGATTCAGTTTGACCCGAATGGCGGTGGCGGAACAGACATCCCGGCAGTAACGGTTCATTACGGAGAGACATTTTCTTTCCCGAATGGAAATGACTATTACAAAAAGTACACGCTTGACGGAGTAAATGTAACACAGGGTGTTCTTGATGGAACGATTGACATTGATGGAGAAGTAATTGGCAGCCCGGACAGTGACCCACATGCAGACAGAAATGCTTATGCATCCATTTACAGGGGATGGGGATTAGAAACAGCAAAGGACGGATATACTCCGCAATGGCAGGCTTATGAAACAATCAGCGTGGCATCACTTGTAGAAGCTGCCGGAGTAACAGATGTAAACGGAGGGAGCGTAACGCTTTATGCCATCTGGGATGATTGTCCATGGATTTTAGCTTCTGACAGATATTTTACTTTGAATGAAGCCCACAATGGCGTCATTACAGAAGAAGAGATGTTCAAAACTGCGAAAGCAACGGATACGGAAGATGGAGAAATTCCTCCGGGAGAGAATTTTATTTTAATCGATTTCGATGAAAATGAGCTTTTAGAACTTCCATGTGAAGCAACTTTAAGAGTCATTTATCAGTCTACAGACAGTCAGGGATCTATATATAAGAAGAGTGTTTATATTCATGTCGTCGATGATCTGGTAAATCCAGATGATCCAGATGATCCGGCGACCAGCGCAAAATACCAGTCATGGGTGTATCCAAGATTCATCAATGCTCAATTCTTCCAGAATGCCGACGGATCGTTAGTACCTGAAGAAAAAGGCGGAGTTGTTAAAAATTCTGTTTGGAGAACCGATCCTGCAAAAACTGCATTATTGAGTGAAACCTTGAAGGCAGAGAGAACAGACCAGGAAGTAAGAACTGTACAGATCGGAACAGGATCATTTGATGTGACGGTAGCTGGCAGTGGTTCATGGACTTCCGTTCAAAATATCTGGGAATTTATTCCAGAAGATGTGGAGAGATCCAAGGAGTTCGTTAAGAACCATGGGTGGGCGAATTATGTAGAAGCGGATGGTTTAGCTAAATGGCTTCAGGAATTTGATGACTGCAAGAAGAAATAAATTAAACGGGAAATGAAAGGAAACAAATAGAAGAGGAAAATATAATAAAGAAGAAATGCAAGAATAGCTTTAGGCAGAAATGTCTGAAGCTATTTTTGCATTATCCAATATAGTATTGTTTCTTTTACATTTTTTTTAATTGATCTGACATATTATATGAGATGATATAATATGGCAATAATTGTAGTGATTGATTTTTTATAGGTAGAGGTGTTATATTATAATTATAATGTTTATAATGCTCTAGTTATTCCTATAAAGAATTAACGGAGGAGCAAAATGGACGATAATAAAATTTACGAAAGCAGAAGTCTAGAAGGATCAATTGAAATGAGTGGTAAAAGGGACAAGAATAAAAATAAGGATAATTGTAAAACTGACAAAATTGAAGATAAAGATAAAAAATATTTATCAGAAACAGAACTCGAGCAAATATTAAAAGCAATTGATAATAGAATATCAGAATCAATTGATAGTAAAACACGAAAAATAAACATTAAAAGTATACTAGCTATATGCGTTAGTGCGATCTCAATTGTTGCCACTATTGCGGGAGCAGTAACAAGTTATGTGCGACTTGAAAATAAGGTAGACAATTTATGTGAAAGAATGGACCGGTTAGAAACAAGAATAGGCACACTTGAAACTGATGTGGACGATATTAAAAAATATTTGTATGAAGATGGAGGGGTACAGGATCAATTAGGAACAATAAATAGCGCATTAAATATTAAGGTAATCGCAGTAGCAAATGAAGAAACGATTGATATTGTGGATGGAGCGAGCATAGAAAAGAAAGATGTAAATTATGTTACATCTTCATTTACAGACGATACATGTATTGGTGTCGATACAAAAGGAAATGTGTATCTTGCTGAAGACTTAATTGATGAAACAGTTTTGCTAACATATAATGAAGATGATAAAGAAATTTTCTTTTTGGGACAATATAATAAAGAATATCATTGGAATGGCTACTGTGTAACAAATGCTTATAATTCTGATGGATCTCTTTATGGAATTTGTGAGTCGAATTTTGATGATGGGAACCGATTAGACTACATATCTTTTTATAATTCTGGAAACAATGAATGGACTTATTCCAATCGAAAAATAATTGATAAACAGAACACCGGAGTAACAAAAATTTATTCTTATATTGATCAAAATGTAAAGGATTTTACAAGTAAAAATGTCAGAAGAACAGATATTTTATATGCAGATAAGTATATAGAAAATATACAGCCTTTATTAGTAAAATATTATAAAGGAAATACAGTTGATGGTTCTTTTGATGATTCAACAGGAAATGCTTATGAAGTAACGTATAATAATGATGGAACAGTTCGACTATTATATGTGGGTAATTTTTCACATGGATACTGCAATGACTCTACAGGAAAAGCGTTTTCTATAGCATATTCTGATGAATATGGAGCATATTTTTGCAATAAAGGAATATTTTCTCAGGGATACGCAAAGGAACATTCGGTTACATCAATATCAAAAGAAGAAATAAACGACTTATTAAAAAATTATAATTTTGAATGTGCGTTAAAGTGGAAATGAAAATATAAGTGTAGAAAACGAGAGGCGGAAACCTTTCGTTTTTTATTTTAACATTTATTTGAAATTTTTCTGACATATTAAATATGAATTGAAGGCATTAAAATTAAAGAATATAGGAGGAAAATATGGAAAATACAAAAAAAGATTCAGAAAATATTTATAATCCGGAAGATATTGATATGCTAAGGTTATTTTATGAAACACTATTTAAGGCGACGGAGTATCATCCGCATCAAATGCTAAACCTTTTAGCTGACACGCCAGGCATTTCTAAACGAGATTTGGAAGATATATATACAGAGTTAGGAATTTCAACAGTCATTGTAGATAATTATTTTTGTTAAAAGTATCTAAGCCAGAAAAGGAAGCAAGATAGCTTCCTTTTTTGTTGTAAGCTCTATTTTTTTTAATATCTGACATATTAGAAATAGAAATGAAAATAAGAAAAATGGAGAAAACTGTATGATAGAAACAAAAAGTAAATTTTTACCTGGATGGACATGGATTCATTTTGAAGATGGAAGCGGAAGTTTAAAGGACTCTAATGGAAAAGATTATTTAAGCTATGATCTTTGGACAAGAGAATATAAGATCCTCAATAATAAATGGAATTTTTTCCCAACTTATCCAGATCATATGAGCAGAGAAGATTTTATTGCTTATATAGAAGGCGAAATTTTAGAAAACGAAAATTAGAAAGGAATAGAAAAATAGGAGGAAATGATGATTGAATTAGTAGAACTGGTAAATGAGCAAAAGTTAACAGGTATGTCAGATATTGAAATTATTAAAAAGTTTTTTGTTTTAAATGATTTAGAGGAGGAGGCTATAGATCTAATTGGATATTTAGCAAAAATAAAGATAGAAAAAGAAAAACAAAAGTATGATTTGGCAAATACCTGGATCGGTTGCCTTCCATCAAAATACTTATATGCAAATTATGATTTGGATATTGCTGATCATCTTCATGGATTGGAATTAAATTATTTAATGAATGGAGGAACTTTGTCAATTAAAGAGTTGGAGTGGGCAAAAGAGAATGTTCCTAATATTATAAGACCAAAAGCCTATTTTAATCCATTAATTGAGTGGCTTGAAGAACGAGGAATTAGATTTTTGGAGGATTAAGAATGAAAAATATCAAAGCATTAAAAAAAGATCTTGAGATTGCATCAGAAAAAAAGGAAAAGGCACTCAACAATATTGTGGATTTGGGTCAGAAGCTTAATCCATTAAACACAGAAAGTAAGTATATTACTTGCCGGAAATGTGGAAGCCGTTTGAGTGTAGAATACATGAGAAAAAACACTCGTGCTTTTGTTATAAGCAGATTAAGATGCCCTATTTGTTATAGTGACACATCGTTGTATTGCGAGACATCAAATAAACGTTTAGAAGCTGCTCAACACAAATATATGAACGCAGAGAAACAAGAGCAAATTTGCAAAAATGCATTAGATTCGATGTTAGATTCGATATTGAAGAACGCACCTGCTAAAAAGCAGGTATCTACAAATGATGTAATTGATAATGCAATCAAAGAAGTTGAGGAGCGATTGGAAATTATTTATAGTGAACATAAAACACCGGATTATGTTGAAATTAAAGGGGAAATCGGTGGAGATATGATTTGCTATCGTGTTTACAATGATGGGAGTATTTATGAAAAATAAAATTTTTAAAGAGAAGTAAGGTTTGGTAACGGTAACAGAAATTTACGAACACACATATTTGGTGGACGCAAAATCAGATAAAGATGCAGAAGAACTTGTGGCGACCAAATCAAATGGATGTGATGTATTTGAGGATTATTGCGAAACCCAATATTCTGTAAGACTCCCAGAAGGGGAAGATTTGAGCTTGTATGATACGTGTGAATAGAAATGAAATAAAACAAAAAGGCAGCTGAGGAGCTGCCTTTTCTTGTGCCAAACAATATTATAAATTTTTAATAATATTATCCCAATAAGCTAACTTTGCTCTGACAACATCTGGAGATGTAGTGCTGGATGTTGGAAACTGCTTATAATCTTCGTTAGTATTGTAATTCTGTACAGCTTCAATAAACTTCGAAAAAGATTTTTTGTTACGAAGAACTTTTCCTCCGGCATATATAATCACTGGCAATGATGTAGGAGGAATATTCACCTTTGCATCTTCTGGAAATGCCGGTAACAATTTATCCATTGCTTCTCTTAATGAATCAACTTTTGCCTGATCAATATGATTCTCGTGCTGGTCTTTTAGAACATAGCCATTTTCATCTTTTTTCTCCGGACAAAATTCGCCGCCATACCAGAGAACAAAGAAATCAATAGATTTTTTGGAGAAGTTTGTGAAGTCCAGATCTTTTTCTTTACTCGTCTCTGTAAGCATAAGAGCTTCACGAACATAATCTCTTGCAACATCATTTTTTAATTTAGCAGGAGAGATGGTCCTTTTGAAGAAAGGATGTTCGGCTAAAGAGAATACGATTTCACTTACTTCATCACTTTCAATTGCTGTTCGTTTCTGAGTACCAGACATTGGCTTGCCATTATTTTGACGACGGTACATTTCACGAATATCTTTTTCTGTGCAATCTGTAAAAACATATAGCTGCACTTCATAATTAAGAATTGCCTGCTGAACCTCTTCATCTAATTTACTGAATTTTTTGCCTGCAATATCATATGTCTGTTCGTGAATCTTTACGGCAGCAAAATCTTTAGGAAGACGAAATCCGTCGGCAATAAATGAAACAAGGGTAGAACCTCGCTGCACACCATCGAATACATAAAACTTTCCGTCTTTTTTCTCTACTCGAATAGGATCGAGCGGAAGCGGCCACAAAACAGAATCAATAAGTTCTGCCTTAGCTCTTGTATTCCAAAGCCCTTCCTGACGTTGCAATTTATGGTGCATATTGATTGTGCCATTCTTTACATCTCTTACAAATGACTGCACCGTTTTGGTTTTTGGTGAAAATTCCATATAATGGTTCCTCCTTTATAAAATATAAAAATTTTCATTTTTTCTAAATTCAACATATCACATATAAAAACAAAAGTAAATATATAAAAAACGCAAAAAAATGAAAATTTCGACAAAGAGGCGACCATGGGTTTTTGTTAATCTATGGGCTTTTTGCTATGCTTTCTGACATATTATAATTAAAAAATGCAATTAAAAAGAGGTGTGATTTATGGAAAATACAAAAAAGAATCATGAGATCAATAATATTGCCAACACAACTGGACGAGCGACATACAAACAAACGCCTACAAAAGTTTGTCCTGATATGGAACAGCTTTATTTTGAACTGGAAGATCAGGAGCATGTTTTCCAGGTAGGACTTAAAACATTATTGGAATGCATCCTTTTTGGAGCAAAAGAAAAACAGTTGCCTAAATTATCGCTTACATGGTATAATGAAGTTTGTAGTAGATATGATATACCCTTAAGTGAAATATGTAATATGGATGAAGATGATGAAGACGATGAGGAGGACGTGGATAATTGAAAAGTTTTGTGTTGTTTAGCTCACGAGAAGAGTCGCATTCAATTACGGAAAAGGAATTTGAGAAATGGACAAAAGGAGAATTCCCATTTGTCCAAAAAGACAGTGAAAAAACACGATATTATGCAACATGCCCAGAATGCGAAAATCCAATACAAATCAGAGGATTGTATGGTAATAGCAAGAAGTACGGAGCACACGCTGGAAAGGATGTAGATGGGCTAAACCCTTTTAACTATGAGAATTATATCTATTGCCCTCGATCTGTACAAGGACGGCGCATTCCAAAAGAAACAAGAAAAAAGACAACAAGCCCTAAAGATATAACAATTTATAATGTTATAAGAGATAATTTTGATCTTATAATAGAATTTGCAAAAAAGCATTTGGGTTATTATATTTCAGATGATAGTGCGAAAGAATGCTTAAGATATTATTATGCTTCAGAAGGCTGGCTTTATCCTCACAGTACGGTAAACAATATTCCTTTTATACTTTTTTATATACAGTCCGGTTTCAATCCTTATGGTTTATGGATTAGAAAGGGAAGCTTGTTAGAAAAGGCAATCCTAAAATCGAAAGATCTGAAGTTAGAAAAAATAGATGGTAAAGCTGAAGAGTATTATAGCAAACTGTTGCCTAATAGCAAAAAGTTCATGGCTCTCACTATGATGGTGTGGTCTCACGAATTCGCTGAAAATGAAAATGGAGAATTGCATGAATCTGTAAATTTAGAAATTTGCAAAAATATAAGTGATGATCCAGAAAGATATAAATGGGAAGAATTAGTGGAACAGAAGATAGAAATTCCAGAAGCAGAATTTGTTAAATTCATTAACTCTAGCCACAAGTACAGAAATGAAGAATTGGTGGGTTATGCTCGTCAGTTAATGCCACCATTAGAATTAGTTCAAAATAGACAAGGAGTTTAAAATTTTCTGTACCGAAAAAATATTTTTGAGATATCTGACATATTAAATATAAAAATAAAGAATAAATAAAATAAAAATGGAATAAAAAGCATAAATAAAACAAAAAAGTTAAATAGACAGCAACAAAAAGGAGAGATAAAATATGTTCGGATTTGGAAAAAATAAAAACAAAGTAAATGGAATTGATTTAAATGATGTAATTGAATTACATAAAGTGCCGGAAGACTTTCATCCAAAGGGAGAAATTGGACAGTATGTTTTTATGAAAAAAGAAGATTACCAGAGAATCAAAGATTTAGGTTTAGATTTATTGGAGATGCGCGACGAATTATTCAAAGATGTCCCCAAAGTAGAAGATGATCCATTATATTCTATTTTTGATGTAGATGGCAAAGACCGAAGAATTATGACAGAGGGATATTATTTTAAGAATCTTCTGCCTATTATTAGAATTCTATGTACTATGAAAAATTATGATAAGAATGGAAAATTCTTAGATGAAAAGACAAGAATAGGGATGGAAAGAGAATATCAGAATTTAATACATCACGAATATGCTACAGATTTTGCAAGATCTTATGATTGTGATCTTCACGGTCTTATTCTAGCAATGGCAATGTCTGGATTTGCAAGAGCAACAATGAAACCATTTTGTGATGAATTATCACAAAAATATCGTGTTTTAGTGCAGGAAAAAATGGATAATCCGAATATTGCTCATAATTACAAAGAACTGGAGAGGAAAACCAAAAACATGAATGCTTTAGATAGCGTTTTTGAATTTGGCGAAACGAGAACGCTCACCAGTGTTTGGGAAAGTTTTTGGGGCTATAAAGCCATTGGAGCATATTGCAATGATTTGGATAAATATATGAAATTCTTTTTTGATCTTCGGATGAAGTGGGGATTGCATGATGGAAAACCGGAGCATGATCCTATTATTGGAGAAATGAACAAGATCTTAAAAAATAAAATGACGCTGATGCAGGCTTCGGATGTATATGCCCAGATGCATTTTGGATGCAAAGATTTTTCTGAATTTTTTGAGACTGAAGATCCTGTTTTTTTAGATATTATGTATGTCCATCGTAAGGATAAGGAAGATGAAAAACTTGATTTCCCCCAGCTTGATCCTAGCCCAGATACGCAGAAACGTTATACTAAAATAATGATGGATTACGTTTCTGGATTAAAAAAATATTATTTATCCCATATGTATGGTATTGATGAAGATATTTCTTATTCCGGAGACATCGATATTATTACTAACGATCTCAAAATGTGTTTAGAGGCACACTTTGTAATGGCTTTTTATAGGTGCGCTTGGAATTTACAAACTTTTGATGAGTTGCGAATTTATGACGATATGGGAAATCTAAAGCTTCCTCCAAGAAAAGAATTAGAAGAGCAGGGGTATATTAATTTCAATGATGATGGAAGTGTGAAAAGCCTTGTTGAGCATAATATCACTGATGTAAAAGGTTTTATTGCTGCAAATGTTGATATTGAACGATCAATTTCTTATTTAAAAAAGGCAAGAGGAGAGACATGTGAAACAGCTCTTGGAAACTTAATGGCATTTCCTACAGCATTTTATTTAGATTTCGTCGCAGTTAATATGGCATGCTTAGGAACTGAAGGATATGACAGACCGTTTGATGACGCTTTCGTTGGTAATGGAAGAGTGTAAAAGGATTGTATACGAAATCTTTAAGATTGTATACTTATAAGGACTTATAGGATTTTTTCAGCGATGAAAGGCGTAAAATGTGGAGAATTACCATGCACAATTTCTAACATTGCTAATAACCTTAAAAAAAGCGTAAATTCAATATCTACAACAAGAGCGCAATTAATTAATAAAGGAATTATTTATCCAGTAAGATATAAAGAATTGGATTTTATGGTCCTAGAATTTTTGGGTTATATTCAAAGACTTGATGAATATCAACAATGGATCAAAGGTTAAGTGTATAAAGTTAAACGCTGATATGAATGGCGCATTAAATGTTGTGTTAAAAAGACATTATGGATGAGAATGCTTTGTATAGTAGGAACGAGGTGAGCGTGCTTGTAAGGATAAGGGAATTTAATTAGGAAACTTCTTGAACAGAAATATTTATCTCTAAACTATCCATTATTTTATGATGGGTAGTTTATTATTGATAAGGGGAAAAGTATGATGACAATTGTTGTTGCAAATTTTTTACCAAATGCATTTTCGAATGATCAAGCAGAGCAATTAAAAGAAAAAATAGTAGAGGCATTAAAAACAGATGACAAAATCATTATAGATTTTAGGGGAATAACAAAATTCACGGCATTATTTTTTAATTTTAGTACAAGTTATTTCCTTAGCGTTATGGGAAAAGAAAAATATGATAAAATATTTCAAGTGATAAATTTAAATGAACTTGGACAAAGTACGTATAATCATTCCTGTAATAATTGTATTAGAGATGAAAAAAATGGAGATTCTGGCATCCGTTTAAAAATAGAAGATATAATAAAAAATGTTGATGATATATAAGCGATATAATAATTACGACGGTTCTAAAATAAAAGCATAGAGGCGTTTGTCGTCAATGATTTTTCTGACATATTAAAATAGACTTGAAAAAATATTTTTTTATGATATTATATTTATATATTAATAGTAAAAGCTTATAGAAGTATAAGTGATATCAATTAGCTGCCGAATGGCAGAGGGGGAGTTATTTTAACTCCCCTATTAATTTTCATGGAGATGTAGGGAGCAGCGTTATGCAAAGAACAATGGTTTTTATTGATTATCAAAATTTTAATATCAATTTAAAAAAGCATTATGAGAATAGTAAAAATTTTAATCGTATAGATTATTTGAGATTGGGTAAAGCCATTAATGAAAAAATTCCTATTAAATCTGAAGTAATAAAGACATATCTATTTGCCTATAAACCATGCGATACTTTAATGACGTTAAATTATTATTCTAATTATTACGATTGGTTAACTAAATTAAAAGTAACTCCATATTTAGAAATTATCGAAGGAAGACAAGAAATCCGGATTCCTGACAAAGCCGTATTTAATATAAATGATCCAAGTACATATTATACAGAAGAAAAAGAAACAGATATAAATTTAGCAACACACATGGTTTCAAAAGCATTCCAAAACGCTTTTGATGTTGCAATTTTAATATCTGGAGATACCGATTATATTAAAGTAATAGAAACTTTGCATAGCATAGGAAAAGTAGTTGTAATAGCACATTTTAAACATCAAAATATTAGCCGATATAATAATTTGTGCGATGCACATATTGTTTTGTATGATGATATTTTGGAAAAAGCAACAATAAAAAATAAAAATGATTCGGAAATTGATTCAAAGTAATCAAAAAGATCTTATAAAGCGTGGAGCATAGGCACACACAGAAATGTGTGTGTTTTTTATTTTTTGAAAATCTGACATATTATATATAAAGTTATTATTGTCAAGCATCATAATCAGAATATTATAAACCGGTTATGGTGCTTTTTGTTTTTAAGGAGGATATAGTGTATGGCAAAAAAGAAAAGCCCGGAAGAAATTATTAACCAAGAAGTACAACAGACTCAAGATTATATGAGCCAAGCAAATCAACTCTTTCGTGAAGCATGGGAATTGCAAAAACAGGTTCCTATGTGGGACAATTATGATTTGTCTGGATTAGACGACAAAGCAAAAGAAGCGCTGCAAAGACAAGCTCAATTATTGCGAGATATTGCAGAACAAAAATTTAAAAATGCGCAACAAATTATTGACATGGCAAGTAAGAAGAAGGAAGAAAAGAAAGAAAAATATCTTGAAAATGGGAAAAATGTAAAAGAAATAGCTCCTAATGCTTCTCATTTTAAATTGAATTTAGCAGAGAAGATTCATGAAATCGCGCTTGATATTCGGAATTCCGTAAAGGAGACATTTAATCGTTGGAAAGAAGCTGTTGAGCTTACTGGTCAGAAATTGGAAACAATTAAAGACCATGCTGTTGAATATCGGCAAGCAGTTACAAATGCTAAAAAGGTTGCAGCATCTATTAAGGCACAGGACAAAATGTTTAATGCAGATATTAAAATGCTGGAAGCGCAAAAAGAAGCAATTCTTAATCGTATGAAAGAAAATGAAGTTGCTGTGATGAAAATGGATGATAAAGCGGAACTTCTTTATGAAAAAGCAATGCGTCAAAATGAACGTGCATATAGTCTGGAACTTTTAAAAGCCGGAATGACAGGTATTGCAAAAAATATGTTTGGTAAAAAAGAAGAGGTTATGCCGCCGATTATGGATTATTCTACACCGAAAGATCCGGCAGCAGGACAGATTAAAGATTTACAGGATATTGCTATTGCTACAGTAAAAGAAAACCGCGCAATGGAAAATGAATTAAGATCTATCGAAAAGGAAATTGCTCTTAAGACTATTTTACATGGTCAGATTGAAATTCCTGAAGGAATAAGTAAAGAAGATTATAATAAAGCTACGAATCGTATTCGTGATGCGTTAGTTTCTAACTTAGACCAACAATTTGTATATGGCAAAATTGATGAAAAGTCGGCAACATTGTTTGCTGATTTGGCTAATCAAAAAGATGAATCTGGAAAATATATTTATGATGTAGACCAGTTAAGACAGATTAAAATTGGCTTAGAAAATAAACAAGAAATTGAAAAGTTTACTAATCCAGAATTATCGGCATATAAAATGTCTATTATTCGGGGTATGGATGCGCAAGATATTCCACTAGAAAAAAATGTTGATGAAATTGTAAAAATGGATTCTAAAGATATGGCTTTGCTGGCAAAAGAATCCATTGAACAGTTTGTAGGAATAAAAGAATTCGCAAAAGAAATTTCTGGTGGAGATGTAGATGTTGTAGGATTGATGAATAGTTGCTATGATTCTTTGCAGCAAACACAAGGAAAAAATGAACCGGCTAGAGAAGAGGACATTGCTCAAGCATTCGCTGAAGGAGCAAGAGAAGTTGCCGAAATTGTAGAACAGACGCAAGCTGAATTTGCTAAAGAGGCTCAAATGGAAAATATTGAAAAAATGAAAGAAGATATGGAACAGGCTGGAATCTATTCTAAAGAAGATATTAAGACGATTTGCGATTTAGAGACTCAATATATAGAAGAATGCGAAAAAATCGCAGAAGAATATGGAAAGGGTACTGAAGAATATGAAGCAAAATGCCAAGAAGCAAGAGACGAATGCGACCGGCAAATTGATGAAATTGATGCTCAATATGATTATGATGAAGTGGAAATGGATTCAGAACCGAATAAGGATGCAGGGATGGACATTTAATAAAGACTAATTTGTAAAGGAAGAGTGGTTATTATTAGCCACTCTTTTATTTTTGACTTTTCAATTCCTTATTTGATGATGCTCACTTTTTATGAAATTTTTCTGACATATTATTATCGAGAAAATTCAAAGAAATAAAAAAATGTGATTTTCTCAAATTGATCAGTTTTGCATAATCGCAAAAAAGGGGCCTGGTCAAAACATAATAATCAGAGTTTTAAAAGGAGAGTAAGAAATGCCAAAAGTTGTAGAAATCTTATTAGACATTACATTGGTTGCTGTAATCATGTCTCTGTTGATTGTTATTTGTTCTGCGATCATGCAAAGAGGCGGAGTTGTGGATACTGGATTCCAGGAAATTATCACTAAGATCTTTGATAATATCAAAGCACAGCTAACAATATAATAGCAAAAGGGCTATCGACAAGTCCAATATATAATTTTATAAAATCCCCAGGGCATTAGCTCTGGGGAATGTCGAATTAAAAGCATTTTGAAAGGAGAAAAAATGTTTGGTAAAAGAAAAAATACAGCCCCAATAGATATGGGAACAGAAAAAGTTTTAAATAATGACATTCTAGAAAATACTTCAGATGAATCGTTAAATCAAAATGAGGTTGCTTCTAATTCTATGGACAACGACAACGATAACGATAAACAGAATGTAGAAATTCAAGAAATAGAAAATCCACAAATGGAAAATGAAGATCACAATTCCCAAGAAATTGATGAAAAAGAATCATTTGAAAAAACATGGCTTTTGTCCATGGATGATTTTGGTCCATTGGCAAAATACATAACGGATGATGACATTACAGATATTGATTGGGATTGCGATTCATTATGGATTAGACGAGCAACTAAGAGAAGAGAAAGGGTAAATGATCCGGAAGTCACAAAAGACTTTATTCACAATCTTATAGAACGAGTGGCTATTCATGAATCAGTTCCATTTAATCCTAAAAATAAATCTTTTTGTGCAGAAACAGATACCCTTCGTATTACTTGTATACACGAGGAATTAGCTAATTCTGGTAGATGTATTAATATTAGAAAATCTCTTCCAAGATTACGCTTTACGGCGCAAGAAGCTTTAGAGAATAGGTATACTTCTGAAAAAATTATGTCGTTTATAATTAATTGCATCAAAATGCAGGCCAATATTGTGTTTTGTGGATTGCCTGGATGCGGAAAAACGGAAGCGACAAAATTCTTTTCCAGCTTTATTCCGAAATATGAAAAAGTTATAACTGTGGAAGATCAAAAAGAATGGCATTATAAATCAATTAACCCTGGAGCAGATGCTATTGAATTAAAAGTCAAGAATAATGAAGATTACGAAGAAGCAATTATGAATGCATTAAGACTGACGCCTACATGGTTAATGATCACAGAAGCAAGGTCAAAAGAAGTAGAATACTTGAAAGAAGGCATGACAACTGGTGTTCATTGCATCACAACGCTTCACACAGATGACGTGAGAAAAATTCCTATTCGTATAGTCGGAATGATGGGAAATAATGTTGATAAAAAGCAAGAAACAGATGAGTTGTACATGGTTCTTGATCTGGGTATTCATCTTACAATAAAAGAGGATTCTGATGGATTTATTCATCGAGAAATTGATCAGATTTGTTATTATGACAAAGACTTAGTAACTTCTGAAAATATATGTCACATGATTGTAGATAAGGGACAGCTTTTTGAAGAAAATGTACCGGATAAACTCCGAGAAAGAGTTCAAGAAGCAATTCATAGTGATGATATTTTCTCTTGTAAGGAATTAAAAGAAAAAATATCAAACAATTAGCAATGCTGAAGGGAGGTGAGCGGGAGTTTAACTCCTGCTAGAATTTATGGAGATGAATTCAAATAAAGACACTAAGAAAAAAAGACTTATATTTTTGACACCTAAGAAATTAAAAAATGAGTTAAATCAAATGGGAGAAACATGTAATAAAAAAGAAGTTCTTTTGACAAGCGGGATTCTTTTACTGTTAGGGCTTTTAATGATGAAACTATTTGCACTAAGACCAATATGTCTTATTCCTATTTATTTATGCTTATTTTATATTTTGCCGTTTATTTTGCTTAATAGCAAAAAAAGAAAATATGAAATTCATAGATTTAAAGATGCCAGTTCATATTTATCTCATATGGGACAATCTTTTCGAGACACTAAGAGTATTCTTACATCATTAAAAGAAACAGAAAATAAATATCGTGAAGGAAGAATGAAAGATACATTACAGGTTGCTATAGCGACTATTCAAAATTCTTCCAACATAAAGAATGGCGAAAAAGAAGCATTAGCTTATATAGAAGAAATGTATGGATGCAAAAAAATGCATTCTTTTCATGATTTCTTAATTAAAGCCGAAACTCGTGGAGGCGATTGCGAAGAAGAATTGACTCTTTTGGAAAAATTAAAAAATGAATGGGCCATGGCAGTTGATAATGGGTATCACGTTTTTAAATCTAATATATACTTGTTATATTTTGAAATGAGCATCTTATTAGGTGTATTGGCATTTATCCAAGCGCAGCTTCCATATGATTTTTCTATTCGTAATATGAATGTAATTCAGGCAGCAAACGTGATTCTGGTTTGTCTGTTTGCATTTATTTTTAAATTTTTCGATAAAAAAACTGCAAAAGACCTTTTGAAAGGTCCAAAAGAGATGTCTTCAGAAGAAGTAGAAAAAGGATTTGCGACTATTGCCAAACTGGATATTCCAAATAATTTAAAGCGAGGAATGCCTTACGCTTTAATTTTTCTTGTATTGTTTGGCGTGATGTTCTTTTTCGCAAGAAATGTAGCTATTTTGGTAATTGGCCTTGTTGTAGTTTTAATTGTTTTGAATATTTACAATATTTCTTATTTTGCATTTTATCAGCAGATTAAAACAGAGTTGCAAAATGCGTTTCCGGAATGGGTATTTGATGTGATTTTATTATTGCAGAAAGAAAATGTTCAGGTTGCAATCATCAAATCTATTGATAATGCGCCTCCAGTATTGCAGCATGAATTGCGCATTTTGCAAACAAAGCTTATTGACGCTCCAACAGACTCAAATTCATATTTAACATTTCTTGATCGGTTCGAGATTGACGGAGTAGAGGATGCTATGAGAACTTTATATTCTATCAGTCAAGGAACTGGCACGAATAAGGGCATTGCAACAATTGCTGAGGCTAATATGCATTCTTTGGCTGAAGCTGAAAAGAGAAAAATTGAAATGAATAATGCATATTCAACAGCATACATTTATTTGCCAATTTTGCCTTGCGTGTTTGCATTAATCGTATATGGCGGAGCGCTTTTATATAATGTATTTACTACAGTAATGCAATTGTTAGGATAAGTGAATACTAAAATAGTTCCCACGGTATTTTACCGTGGGAATATTAAAACAAGTGTAAACCCAAATAATCTATATGAAGGGAGAATATGATATGGGAAAAGTCATTGAAACAATATTAGATATGGTACTTTTGATCATTAGCACAATATGTTTAATCAATATTGTCGGAGCAAATAATGACTCTATTGCAGCAAGTAATTATTTGACAAATGCTCAGGAAATCATTTCAGCCAGCAATATTAACCCAGACGTAATTGCTAATTGCAAAACAGATGCTTCGTCACAAGGTTATTTGTTAGATGTTGCTGTATTTAATGAGGATAGTTATACAAGCCGCTATGCGGTTATTACATTAAATTATGATTATAAAATAGCTATGTTTCAAATAAATACACCGCATACAAAAACAGCAATAGCTAGATAAGAGGAGGCTCTGTTATGGAGAAAGTAATTGAAATAATTTGTGAAATTGCACTATTGGCTGGAGCAGCAGCTTATATTATCCAGCTATTTTATAATATTTTGCAGATTGCATCAATGTGGTAAAGCTAAATTTATGGAAAGGGGAAAATCGTTATGTCTGAAATTGTAAAAATGATAGGAGAAATGGTTGTGGATAAATTTCCTGTTGTTTTGATTATAGGGATATTTTTAACATTAGTTTTTAGCGGAGGATTACGAGATTTTATATCTATGTTATCAAATTGGATGCTGGGATAAAAGGAGGTGTTAAGGGAATATGTCTAATTTAATAAAAAAAATGGCAATTATTTTATTAAGTGCAATTATTTTTGGTGCATTATTTTATTTTATTTTTTTTAAATCTTATACGTCAGAAGATACCGAAGGACAAGGAATTTTTGGCACTATTGGGCAAAATGCTGAAGACCTAACAATATCTTCTGGTGACAAGCCGGATGTTTCTTTCAACACCGAACTGTCGTATATATATAAATTTAATGGTCATCGAATTTATAATGATAGCATTACGGATATAAGAGATTTGTTCACTATTCAAGAAGAAAATAGTACAGACTTTGTTGATGGGCCTTTGGCGACAACATTTTTTATAAATATATTAGATGTTAAAAATAAAGATGGTCAATCTGTGCTGACGATGGTTGACGACTTTAATAATGCGTCAAATGGATTATTTGAATATTGCAATGCAACAAAACAATTCCGATGCGTAACAAAAGGAACATATTACGTCAATGCTGAGTTATGGGACTCAAAAGGACATTTTAAGAAAGTAACTCTTACCATTCTTGTGATCTCTCCGGAAGTCACTTATAGATAGATGGAGGTGAATATACATGAAAAAAATTGTAACTAGTCTTGCAGTGATTGTTGCTTTTGTTTTTTCGATTTTGATAGTTTATACTATGAGTGGAAGAGAATATAGAGAAAATGAAATTACGCAATCTACGATAGCTGCCATGGAGTCAGCAATGAAAATTTTATCTGACACTGATAAATACAAACCTGCATCAAATGAAGAATTTGAAGCGGCTTATATATCGGCTTTTTTAGAAAGCGTTGATTCTAAAAATGAGAAATATTCAATAAATGTTGTTACGGCAGATTATCAAACTGGGCTTTTGCGGGCTGAGGTAGTAGTTGATTATAAGCACCTTAACGGGAATGAAGCCAGTATTTCGGTTGACCGAACAATGATTTTGGAAAATAGTCAAAATACTTTACCTGAAAAAATGAGAATATCATTTAGTATAGGAGACAATATTTATCGTGAATATTATTTAGAAATTGGCAAAAATTTGAACGCTCCCAAAATCCCAAATAGCGCAACGGGAACTATATGGAAAAAAGAAGATGAGACAACTGTTAACCCGGGCGAGAACATAGAGGTATCTGGAACAGCTTCTTATATATTACAATAATTTTTGTCAAAAGGCTTTTTGCTAGAAATAGTAAAAAGCCTTTTTTGCATCTTTTTACCGCAACCTTATATTTCAAATTTCAGACATATTAAAAAATGAAAGTTACATTTTTTATTTATGAAGAAAGGAGAGCAAAAAAGAAAAGCAACAAAAATAAATAAGAATAAAAACCGTAAAATTATTTTGATCAACTGCGCGATGCAGAAAACGAAAGGATATTATTTATGAAGAAAGGAAAAGATTTTAAAATTATCAACGTTGCTAAAGTAGCCGGAACTATTCGTAAAGATCGATCATTTAAGTTTACTGACAAACCAGCTTACAATGTTGTAAATATCACTGTGCCATTTTTAGGAGAATTTCATATTTTTAAGAATTCTGATGAAGAATTTTATCTTATTGAAAGTGGAAAAGTTAAACAAACAAAGAAAAACTTTTTCGCCCAAAGAAAGGTACTGATTGCTTCAAATGGACAAAAGAAATTGAATGTTCGAGGAATGTTCACACCTGGAGATTTTATAACATTTTGGTATAACGAAAAGCAGAATGTTTGGTTTTTAACAAAATCCACAGATGAAGAAGTACAGAATTATTCTGCTTCTCAAGTTCCTGGAATGGTTTCTAAAGATGGAAATATGCTTTACCTTGGAGCAAAAATTATCAAAAAGCTTCAGGCAAATGAAAATGAAATTGTTTGCCGTTTATCAGTGAAGGATAAATGCTTTATGGATATTTTTTCAGTATCTAAGGAAGAAGCTAAAAACATTCCATATCTATCGGACATTACAAGAAAATTTGATTTCCCTGCTTTAGAAGAATCGTCTTTTACCTATCGAACGAGCTTTAACAATTCACATATTTATTTGCCGGCAGCATTTTTTGATACAGGCAAATTAGAAAAAGGAAAGACATTATCTTTTTATCCAATGTTAGATCGGAATGGATATTGTGTAGATGTAGATCCGGTTATATGTGAAGTATGTGGACGGCCTATTCAGCGAAGAACAGAAGTTGTAAAGACAATTGATGTTTCAAAGAAAGAAAAGGAAGCAGCGTTAATTGTAAGAAATGAAATTTCGTCAACTATCAATGGAGCAGAAGCAGGTATGTATTTAAATTCAAGTGCTCAAAAAGTATTTAATTTATTTGAACAGGCGGCAAGATTGATGGAAGAAAATAAGTTACTCATTGAACAGCTGATGGGTAGCGAAAATTAGCAATAAACAATATTAAGAATAAGAAAGATGAGGAAATAGAATGAACGAATCAATAATAATGAAAAAAGGATTACCTGTAAAAGAGGAATATGGAATCAATAATGTTTTAGCAACAAACATTAGTTTTCCCACAGTAAAGAATTATGCCAATATTTATTCGGAAAAGAATGGAATTCGTTTTATTCTTAGCAATGATCCGGATTTTAAAAAAGCTGTAGTGGCATATCCATTAAGAAGAGGCAATGAAGTAGTTTTTCCAAAGGCAATAAAGGATAATATTAACCCGGTAGAAAAGACGAAAATCCAGAAAATTAGTATGGATGAATATTTTGTGGCTTGCACACAAAAGCGTATTTTAAAAAGGCTGCCAGGAATTTCAGAAAAGGATTTTAAAAATACTTTGATTCCGGATGAAAAGTCAATAAAAGGAACGCTTAGTGTTGATATGGGAAAAATCTTTTTCACAAAAAAAATTTGTCCTGAGAATCCAGAAGCAAAATACGCAAAGGTGGTGTTTCATCTGAATGATCCTCAGTGCATTGAATTGTCTTTTAGCGAAAAGCCGGAAAAGAGATTGATTTCTTTTGAAGGAGTAAGATCTTTGTATGGACCAAATCTCACAACTTTAACAGCGAATACCTTAGTGTGTTATACAGAAATTAATAAAGAACGAAATTTCTTGAGATTATCTGGAAGTTTTTTAAAGAAGCATGGTTTTATTTCTGAAAAAAAAGTGACGGCTGTAATGTGTAAAGAAGGTATTCTTCTTTTACCAGTAGAAAAGAAGAGCAAGATCAGCGGAAAAGTTTTGGATGGAATCGAAAATGCGGCAGATCAGTTAGAAGTGTGCGCTGGATGTGAAGAAATCATTCATGATGAATTGGCACAGAAACAGATCACAGGAGAAGAAGGCTCTATCGATAAGTTAATGAGCTTTGCGCAGGATTTATTGAATCAGCAGACTGAAATCAATAAGCGTTTAATCTTTTTAATGGATGTTAAGAAAAAAGCCCGAAAATCTCCGTCAGAAGAAACAGCTCGGTTAATTAAAGAAATTGATGACTTTCAGAAAGACATGCAGGAAACTACGGATTATTTAAAGGTTCCTGTCAAGTAACTAAAAATTAAAAATGAGTGCGTTGAGAAATCGGCGCACTTTTTTATTTGGCTTGTCGATTAAGAATTATATATGATATAATCTTTTCATCAATTGTTCTATGACGTCTGTGAATTGGAGGAATTCGTTTATGAAAAAAGAGCCATATACTTTCCCTAAAATATATGTAGATGAAGCATTAGCAAAACAGCTTACTTTTGCCCAAAACGAATACCCTGATCTTTTGGAGGAAATGCAAGTAGTAAACGATTTTTGGCAGATGGGAGTATTGGAACAATTCGCTATGTTTCTTGATTCTCATAGCCCAACAAATTTAGGGGCTGAACAATATCGACTAGCAAAAAAAACATTTAAAGCAATGTTATATATGAAAAAAGCAGAATTGTTTTTACAGAAAAACGGATATGAGGGGATAAGTCAATATATTAACATGGCGGAAAATCCCGGTCGAAGGATACAATTTAAAGAAGTATATCGGCAAAGCGTTGACGATCCATATTGTGGATGGGATTTATCAATGCTTAAAGATTTAGTAAATATACTTGAAAAATATCCGCCAGGCGAAGGCCAGAAAAAAATGATTGAAAGCTTTTCAGAGAGAGCAAGGCAAAAACGTAAATTAGACGAAAAGAACGCTGGAAAGAATTTAATAACATTTGATAACTTGAGTTTAATAGATACATTATTAGAAGTTGGCTGCGATTATCTAGGAAAAACTGTAGAGGAGCTTGAAAGAGAGGGAATAGAAAAAGAAAAAGAAGAGGCTAGGAATCAAGAGTTCAAAGAATTCTTTCTACACGGTGGACCGATTGACTGGGACACTTGGGATGATTGGGACAATGAAGATGAAGAGAGCAATGATGAGGATGATTACGATGAGGATGAAGATGACGGTGATAATGATGAATAATAGATGCGTATTATATTTCAAATAGCGCAACTAAGAACAAGTCTATTAAGAGCAGCCAATCACTGCTCTTTTTTATTTATAATAACTTGTTCATTTTTTGCCCGACACATATATAATATATAAATTTATATACTGTTTTTTATTTTATTTTTTGTGAAATTTTTATTTTTTCCTTTATCTGACATATTATATTTGAAAATATTTTTTAAAAGAATTTTGGAGGATATAATATGAAGCATATTATTACAACAACAACATTTTTTGATTCTGCATTAGGAAAAGTAGTTTCTGGAGATTCAACAGACATTATTATTTTTGCGAAAATTAAGGACGTTGTTCCAGTTAGGCTTATGCAGGATGTTACAGAAAAAGAGAATTTAAAAATCCGCGTAATTTACAGTGAAACAAAGGAAGAGAATTTATTGTGGCTTGGATCGCTCTTAGGCGGGAAAAAAGAAGATGATGAATTTCTTCTTTTAGGAGATGCATTAGCTCTTTCTGATTCTATTAAAAAGGCATATGGAATTAAAACAGAGGTTCCAAAGAAGGAAAGAAGCGGAAGCACCGATGCACCAAAGAGTAGACGAGGCCGGAAAAAAGTTGTCTCAAATACCGAAGAAAAAGAAGCAAACGTGTCTCTTAACAACAAGTCTATTGATGAATCTGTTTCAGTTAATGATTCGGCTAATCCTTTGACTCCGCAGTATTCAGATGATGCAGAAAAGTCAAAGAAAATTTTAGAGGTTGAAAAGTCGGTTGAGATCAATCCTGTTGAGCAGGAGAAAGGTTTTACAGATCCTTTATCTAATAAGAATATGATCGAGGCATTCATTCGAGCAATGTCTGTTCGAGCAAAAGATTTGAAGGGTTATCAGTCATCAGATGAGGATTTAGCAACAGAGATTGCTTCTGTGCTGAAGCAGCAGGACGACTGGCAGAAAGAAGAATTGGAAGCAGCTTTATTTGATTGGTTCGGTGAAAACGGAGATGTAATTTTTAAATGGGTTAAGCCAAACATCAAGAAATTAAATGAGCTGGCTCACGCAATGTAAGATGTGTAAGACAAAAATGCTCAGAGTTTTTATACTCTGAGTATTTTTTTGTTTTTAAATATTTTAACAATATTGTTTATGCCAAATGACATATTTTGTATTTCTGACATATTAAATATGATTTAAAAAATAAAAGAGAAAAGGAGTTCTTTAATAAAATTTTAGATAATGCAAATTTGTAGTATTTTGTTCAACACTTACATTTATGGAAAATCCTATTGTAATCACAGAGCCGATGTCTGGAATTGCAGGTTGTTTTATAGAATTATTAGATTTGTTATTTGGAAAGGAAGGTTGAGTGCTATGGCAGAAATTAAAGATTGTATGAACAAGAAAATTAAAATAAGCAAAGGAAGTATCACTATCAAAGATGATGACAATAAAACTTGTGGAGTTGTACGAAACATTGTAAGTCTTTATGATTTACAGGCAAATAAACAGATAAATTATTATAGAAAGATTCGTGATATTGGATTACATGGAAAGATTAGTATAAGAGACTGCATTATTTCAGACGGTACAATGTATATTTTCAGAAATATAAAAAACAAATTGTTCCATGAAAAATATGGTTATATGGATGATAATGAGAAACAGAAGGAAGAAGAACAGGAAAGTATTTTTAATACAATTAAAAGCGCTGGAATAGAAGTGATTGAGTGTATATATTTATAGCATAAAAGCCAAAAGAAAGAACTGTTTTTTGAATAGAAAGCGAGGCACAAAATTATGTTGAGATATGGACGAAAATTTAATATTACGCAGGAACTTATGGGCACAATTGCAACTTATATGAATGATGATATTAGGGAAGATTTACATTTCAAGCTTGCACCATGTAAACCAGATTTGTTTTTAAGAGAATATGTAAAGAGAGATCCTAATTTTGAGAAATTTTTATACGATGAATTTGGAATTGAAATGGAGGTGTAACCATGAACGCTGTGCAGGAAGAATTGGAGAAAATGAGAATTGCACATCAGATTAGATGTGCAAATTACTTAAAATGAGCTATGTGTTGATTGAAGTATTTGGATTAACTGATAAACAGGTACAGGAAATTGAAAGAAATGATGGATTAACGAATGCAGATTTAGAAGCACAGTAAATAACAATTTCATTTTAAGATTGGAGGAATTTATATGTTAGATTATACGAAAATTACATTTAATGAGTTAGATAATACAGACAAGCCATTACAGGCATTTTACAACTATGATTTAAAAGAAAGCGAAATTGATAGCTTTTGGGAAGAGTACGCAACTGTTGAAGAAGTTCCAGAAGGTGTATTTGTTCAAAAAGTAGAACTATGCTTAACGATTTACGCACAGCATGATTTCAAATTAGAAGCTTGTTGTACAGATACAAATAACGAACAGTATTGGGTTGAAATCAATAAACAGTTTACAAATGCAGATGAATTTATTCAGATGATTCCCGATTATGGAAAGATAAAATTATAAAGAGGTGATGATTATGTTAGATATTACAAACTTATATGCATACAGAATTGAAGAATTGGCTGTTGGAATTGTAAAGGCAGAGTCATATGAAGATGCAAGAGAAAAGGTGAAAGCAGCTTATTTGAAACACAACGATTGCTTTGATTCTGAAAGAGATTTTATTGAGTTAAAGGAAATTGCAGAAGATGATTCGTGGTTTAGTGACAATCCTGATGTAGTTGAAGTCGATGAATTAATGTAGAAATAGAGTGATGATAATGGAAATTAAAAGTGTTGTAAATAATGGAGTGCAGATTCCTAACGAATGTACTTGTATTTGGTGTGGATCAAAAATGCAGCGTGGTGGTGCTAATAGGATGGGTGCAGGAGTTAATAGTTTTGCTTTATGGTGCGATAATTGCGGAGCTGTAGCTGTACATGCTTGTGATTTTGGAAAGAAAATTACTGGTTATGAAGTGAAATGGGATGTGAAATAGGCAAGTAAACAAGAATTTTTTGAAGAATGGAGGAATAATATGAACGAGTTAATAGAAATCTATACAAAAAGTAAAACCTTTGACAACATTAGTGAAATTATGAAGGAAGTCAACAGAATCAGAACTGAGATGACAGATTATACATTTGAAGAGATGGCAAGATATGTTTGTAAAGGGTCAAACGGAAAAAATATTCTTGTTGAACTTCAAGTATCTACAAAGTGGTGCAGAGATAATGACATTGAAGATTTTATTGATTTGGTTGCGTATGAGTTTGAAGGAGAACTTACTGATTATACAGCAGATGAAGAATTAAAAACAGTCAAATTCAGTGGAAATTGGAAAACTGCTATTGATCAGATGAAAAAGTTGGCTTTAGAAGTGTCTGAATAAACAAGAGTTTCTTTTTGGATTTTAGAATGGAGGTAGAAAGTATGTATACACCCAAAGCGATTGAAAAGAAAATCAGAAATTATACTGAATTTATTTTATTTCAACATGATTTGAATATTCATAGAAATGATACAAATAAAAAGATTTACGAAAAGATAGTTAGTAAATGTATGAGTGATTTAAAGAACGAAGAATTACTTAAATTATTTACTAATGACACTCAAATTAAATATTTTGTAAGACAGACAGCATTGTATTTAATTTTAGCGTGAAATGATGATTTTTTGAGTTAGAAAGCGAGGTAAATTATGATTACAAGAAAAATGATTAAGAAAGGTTTTGAAAACGAAATTATATCTATTGAGGATGATTATGCAGGTTGTATGGGAATCTGTTGTAAAATTGGGGATAATGCTTTTTACTTTCTGGGTTCACAAGATGACAATATCACAAAAGAAGAGTATTGGAAATCATACACATTGGATATGACAATCGATATGATTTTTGACATTCTTAAAGACTCTGAATCAGCAGAGGAAAATGGACTGGATGATTGGGAAATTGGATATTATGAATCGGTATTAAAGTAAATGAAACGATGATCTACTGCGGAAAGTGAGGAAATAATATGAAAGATAATTATAAAGTTATAACACTATGTGGTAGTACAAAATTCAAAGATGAATTTTTAAAAGTACAAAAAGAACTTACATTAGCAGGAAATATTGTAATTAACGTAGGATTGTTTGGACATTCCGGGGATACAGAAGTTTGGGCAGAAGGTACAAAAGAAATGCTCGATGATATGCACAAGAAAAAAATTGATATGGCAGATGAAATTTTCGTAATCAATGTCAATGGCTATATTGGAAATTCAACGAAATCTGAAATTGAGTATGCTGAAGCACATAATAAAAAAGTGAATTATCTTGTACATTAAGACTAAGAAACGGAAATTATAAAATGAAAATTGGAGGTTAATCATATGCGGCTTGAGTACAATGAGGAACAGGAAAGAGAATTACGTATAACAGAAATAGAAGCAATTCTTGAGAATGAATTGTACGAAAATGAAATGGAAGAGCATTGTTTGGATATTGAGTTACAGTTTTTGCAAGGTGACGAAAATGCGCATGGTGAGCCTTATGCTTACGATCCCTTGGTGTAGTAGACAATGGAGAAGCATATTATATATATTATAAATAAAGGCGAACATATAAAAAGAGGCTGGACATCCAACCTCTTTTTTTGGTTTTCATTGTGTTTATTTTCTGCCAGGTGTCTACTTTCTGCCCGAGACATATATAATATATAATTTTTAAAGCTATTCAATCTGCTTTGAATCACTTTTTATTTCTTTCGAGTTATTTTTTCTATTTTTTCGAGATCTGACATATTAAATATGATTAAAAAATAAAAGAAAAAAGGAGATTTATTGCGAATATGATTAGACTTTATAAAAATGAAAAGAAGAATAATGAAATCAAAGAAATTATTGCTGATTTAAGAAATTTAGCAGTTTTGAAAAAGAAAAAGAATGAAAATTTCAAATTAAAATTGGAGGCAAGTAGAATGAGTATTACATGGGATGAAGTGAAAACTAAATATCCTGAATATAGAGATCAAATGTCAGAAGAAAGAGAGATGGAATTTGTTAATGATTGCTTTGAATGCTATGAACAAGAAGGATTTGCAAAAAAGTTTTGGAGTCCTTTTAGTGATTATAAGGCGCGAGTTGGGCAGAATTTCGAGGTGGTTGAAAGATGCTCAACAAAAGACTCTGATTTATCTTCACTCCCTATGTGGAATATTAAATTTCAAGATGGTACTATTATTGGAGCATACCCTGAAGAGATTATTCCAAGTGAAATGAAAAACAATGGATGCACCTTAAATGGAATTGAATAATACGATAAATAGCATATTTTGAAAGGAGATAAAATATGAAATTAGGAGACATTTATATAAATAAAGAAAATAAATCAATTATTCAAATTGACAGTTTCGCGTCACCTATGGGAGATTTTACAAAAGGACATATTATTGTGTTTCGTCAGTTAGAGGAACATGGAGGAGTGATTGGCAGTTTGCCAAGTTTTAATGGATATGGTTCACAAGAAGAAATTGAAAAAGAATATGAGCTGTTAGTTCCACAAGAGAAATTAAGCGAATATGATGATTGGGATAAAGTATTCGAATTAGTAAATAATCGATGAAATTGACAGAAGTCGCATTTGACAGAAAGAGTGACATATTCTTTATTGGAATTTTGAAAATAGAAATATATTTAAATAGGAGGAAATAGTATGTTATTTGCAGTAGTTAAAAGATATGAAAGAAACGGTGTTGATTTTGCTGATTGGGAATATAAACCTAATGCACATGAAAAAATTTATGAAAAAATGATGGAACTTACAGACAACGATCATGAAATATCTGATGAGGCTGCATCATGGTGTGAATTAGCAGCAGAAGGAGAAATTTATGAGTTCGCAGAAGGCGAAGTTGAAATAACAGATATTGTTTAGATATTGGAGGATTTATTATGAAAATTAAAAGGAATGGAAAAGAATATCGATTAACGAGCAAAGAACTTTATCAGGCGCATCAGGAATTCGTAGTGAATTGGATGGCAGATGTAGCACAGGAAATTAGCACAAAAAAGATCTCAAGAAAAAGGGCTTTAGATGCTGCTAATCACGCTTACGGAATTTATAGCGAAGGGAACGGATTATCTGAATATGAATCTGTGGAGAAAGCCGTCAATGAAATGATCTAATGCAAAGTGAAAATAGAAGAGGTTGGTTAAAGAGCCAATCTCTTTTTTTGCGTAATTTATTATTACTTGGTTGCTTTATGAAATTTTTATAAAACCCTATATAGATAAGAGAGAAGCTATAGTAAGTACTACGGTTCTTTACGCACGGGCCTTCCGTCTGGGTCAGACGGCAAGGCTTAGATGCGCAAATATAATCTTTTTCTGCACATAAATATTCTCCTTGCAATACCTCAAATATGTGCAGCTATTTTAATGTTAAGGCCGCACCGGTAATAGAATCTGAAATAGTCTGCCAAAATTAAAAAATGCTGCAAGAATCTAAAATTATGGCAGAAATCTCAAAATAATGACCGCAAATAAGAATTTTTCTGCCAAGCATATCAATGAATTTGCCCGGCGTATCATAAATAACGCTGTATTTGCCTTAATAAGCTATTTTAGCATAGACAATATAGTTCCCCTCTAATATGACTTTAAAAATGCTGTTACGGGCAAATAATTGAATTTACGAGGATGTTATGATGCTCTGTACAAATTCATCCAATTAAATAATGAAAAAGCATAGAATATGCAAACAATATAAATGGCTAACCATTTGGCGATCAGTTCAAATTTTGCCTAATACGTTTATATGTTTATACACCTATATGTTTATGCGCCAATGCATCTACTTGTTGATGTAAAAAGTAAAGAAAAAGATAATATGATGCCTAAAATTAGTATTCAAAACATTATAAACTCATCTATTAGCTGACGTAAAATGGCTATAAGTAATCGCAATCTAGCACAACAATAATAACTGTCCAAGGATAAAATTAGAATAAAATACACCTGTATAATGATGTAAAATAATATTAGATATCCATATGCAGTCATAAGATTCTTTACATTGTCTCAAGCAGAATACATCATTATAATGCAGTAAAAACAACAAGGATTATATCAAATGCTTGTCATAAGTATTAAAATAAAATATGAAATCCATCATAATGTGATGTAAAAGCATGAAATGTAATTAAGATATGACATTAGAGTAAGATATAGTTATAATCTAAAAGCAGAGAAAAAACACATCAGTGTAACATTAAATAAAACATAAACCAAAAGAATTGTACAATTGCATAGTTGTACCGAAAAAAACTTAGAAAGATCTGACATATTAAAATAAAAAGAATTTGTATGGAGAAAATCATGAGAAAAGAAAGAAAAGAAAGAAAAGAAAGAAAAAATTTTTATATTGTAGGAAAAGGTGCCGAGAATCAGCAGAATGCTACTCAAAACGATCAAACATTATTAGAATATATTGAAGTTCAAAACGCCTATTTTGAAAAGTTAAGCGAAGAAGAACTTGAAAAGGAGATGAAGGCGTTTGATAAAAAAGAAATGCAAGCTTGCGAACAGTATATGATTGCAGCAGGGATTAGCCAGATCAGCCCAATTCCGCGAGCAAGGATCGCTCAGTTAATTCTCGCCAGTAAAACATATGCTGGGCGATTCCGGAAATGCAAAACAAAAGAAGAATTAGCTGACACATCAAAAACGTTGGAGGTTTTGCTCCAGCAGCTGGGATCTGCAATGTATAAATTCGCAGAAGATGTTCCGCAGACTGGAGAAGCGCCAGCATGTGCAGAAAGCATTTTTGATTTAGAGATCTTTAGTTTGGAGGATTTGCAGAAAGAAAAAGATCCTCTGGCTGATTATATTGACGATATGCTGATTTTTTCTGAAAATGCATTGCTTGAGTGTGAATTAGGACAATATGTAATTGCCGCCCCGTTACTTTGGATGTTAAGCAATCTTATGATGTATGGAAACATGTAATCATAAACTGTTCACTTTGGTTGATGAAATTTTACAAAATTAACTGTAACAATGAAAGGCAATATAATATGTTATTTGATAAAAACATAACGATTAAACAAGCCGCCTCTCTTTTGCTAAATTGCGGATTTAAGAAATGTGAACTCTGGACAGAGAAAGCACATGTACAGAGATATCATAACAGTAAGGCATTCCGTTCTCATATGATAGCATCCAAGAAAATGGATTTATTGACTGAAAGCGGATTAGACTACAAGACTGCTCAAATGCTGGTTATAATGGAAGGAAACCAGAGAGTTAATAGAAAAAATCTATTATTGTTGGGAAAACCAGTTTGGTCTGGAACTTTAGAAGAATTGTCTAACAGACAAGAATTATGGAATGAGCTAGTATGCGATTGTTCTATAGAGGGGCTATTTAGAAAGACAATTCAAATAATTGTAAAGGATGATGATATAGACATAAATAATCAATAACCTATGGTTAAAATCACGGGTCTTAACCGCCAATTAACAAAAAGGAAAAAGTATGATTAAACAGGGAGGCACAATAATGAAAGAGTATTCAGAACGCATTCTTCAGTTTACATATAAAATCAATTCAGTACAGGATTATATTTTTGAAGAGTCTATTTTAGATTTTGATAGCTTTGGAAAAATGAAAAAAGCTGCCATTGATGTTATCAATGGTTTTCCAAGTGAAATTATCGAAAAAATGATTGAAGCCAATTGGAAAGTTGAGATAACAAACACAAAACATTTAGAAGAAATTTATCACGTTCCTTACGAAATTGATGGAATTACAGATTATAAAAACAAGATCATTTTTCTGTATCCAAGACAATCCGCTATTTATAAAGCGCTGCCGCATGAGATCGGACATTTTGTTGATGAGGATCTAGGAAATTTGTCTGAAAACCCTAAATGGCTGTGGGCATTTCATCAATTGAAAAGTCGATATTTGGGTTCTGATTTATGGGGTAGTTTGAATTTAACTGCTGAAACAGCAAGTTCAAAGGAAATTTTTGCAGAATTGTTAGGATCATATTTGATCGAAAACAACGAAGCTATTCCTAGACAGTACTGCCTGGCAAAAGATGTACAATACTATTGCCGAGATTGTATGCAGTACATGGGGAAAACCGTCGACGCCTATATTTCAGATATTTCGCAAATAACAAAAATAACAAAAATAACAATAGAAACGAATTTGGCGGAATTATCATGCGCTGCTTTAAATGATAGTTGGGCATAGAGCGGTATGTTAATCTCTAGTATGTAGTATTAAAATCATCCATTAAAAAGATAAAGAGAGGAGAGAAGTATGTATAATCTAATCATCAGTATGACAAATAGTACAACAAATTTTTTCATAGGATTCATCATTCTTATTGCGTTTTTATTCGTTGGTGCGACCATCGCAGATCTTGGCATCGATTTAAGTTCAATGGACGGTCCGAATGTCACAGGATGCAAAATTATCGGAGGTATTTGCCTTTTATTGACTTTTGGTGTGGTGTTCTATATGTTGAGTTTCGCACACTAAATATTTGAAAAACCTATAATGTTTAAATAAGGCCACTGCATAACCTATCTATAAATGCAAGGGCTTTATTTATTTTCAGGAAAATTCCGTAAAGCTATTCTTTGGAACAACTTCATTTCATCTAATCACTTTCAAAGTTTCTTTAATTTTCTTTTTTTATTTGTCTGACATATTAAATATGTAAAACGCATAAGAACCCGGGAGATGAAAAAACATGAAAACAAGTAAAGGAACATATTTAATTGAGGTTTACGATCATTCGACCAATCAGCAAATTTGTCAGGCAGAAATTTTGCTCGGTCTTGACAATCTGATTGTTAAACAATGCAATAATTATGATTCTAAAGATTTAGAAGAATTATTAGAAGCAAGATCGGCTATTCCTTCTAAAATTGAAATGGATGATATAATTTTAAAAAATTAGGATTAACAAAAAGAAAATATGAATTTGGCAGGATAACAGAAGCCCGTGTTCTATACGCTGCATTAAATAACTTTAAAACAAACAAAGACCACATTGCCGTTTATCCATTGGAAAACACAACTATTTGTATGATAGCCTTAGACAATCGGTATAGCAATATTTATTTTTGGAATAAAAGAGAAAAAGGGGAGTGAGATATGTATTTAATGCATAGAGATAAGGTTGCCCAAGCTTTGTTGTCTCACCAAACGAAGATTTTGTCAATGCTTTGCAAGTAAGAAAAATTTTTCAAAAAGCTGTTCTAAAGTTGAAAAAAGGAATTGAAACATATCAACAGAAAATTGATGGAAATAAAATAATTATAGGAGAAAAACAGAATGGGAAAAAATAAAATGAAAGTAGGAAAAGTAGATTTTAGGGACGTAAAAGAAACAGCAAAGACAGTTGTTCGAGAAATCAGCAATAATGATCCAAACTGGAATTGGAAAGTAGATGTACTTAAAAATAAAATTCGTATATGGTGGGAATATTTGCAGTATTGTGATACAGAAGATAGTCACTTTACTATTAAAATGAGCGACAGAGTGGCTGAATGCGGAGTTGATACAGATTTTATGGCAGCAAGAAATGAGCATGATGAATATATGACAGGCAGAATTATTGGAATAGATGAATGTTGGCAGGATGGAGATCTTAATACCTGTGTAGCAGAATTGCTCAGAGAAATTGCTATGATAGCTCACAGCGAATATTAGGAGGTCAAATGATGGCAAAAATCTATAGAGATAAGGTTACAGGAAAAAAATTATATCCGGTTTGCGGATGGGAAGAAAATCAGCACAAAATTTATAATGCGCATGATCGAATTATGATTAGAATTTATGAAGCACAGAAAACAGGAAAAGAAGATCTGGAGGATCTGTATAAAGAGCAGGAGCGTATAGAAAAAGCTCTTGAAATTATAGACAGACATATCGTAGATGGACTAGTGTATGCAACTTATGAAGATGGACTAATTGTAAAAGATCTTATTTGGGCTTATGATATCAGACATTAAAAAATATATTGCGGCAAGGAAATCATAAGAATTGCACCAAATAAAAAATAAAAGAAAGGTTGTGAGTAAATAATATGGCAAAGTTAATTCTAACCGATAACTACAATAGAGAATGCATAAAAGATATTTTGGTAGCGGCCAATATCAATGAGAAAACTGCAAAGAAAAAAGCTGATGAATATAACGCACTTCACCCTCATGGCGATTATTTTGCGAGAGCTGTACCAGATGATTATAAATTATGGAGAGGCATGAGTGAGCTTATGTAGTCCATAATAAATATATATTCAAAGATTTATAAAATGCAAAGGAGAACAAAATGTCCATTGAAACAATTATAACGATTTTAAATATAGCAACAATAGCTGCAGCAATAACATGGATAGGATTTACTTTATATAGTATTCATTTAGTGTCTATGTATCGGCCTGGTATCATGGGAGAAATGATATTGTTTCTTTTAGGGTTTATGCTATTAGTTATTTCTATATTTTGTTGGAAAGAAGCAAAAATAGAATCGGCGGTTAAAACAACGCTAGACCAGGAATATTATGGCTATTCCAATTACAAAACAACACTAGATCAGAAATACTATGGTTATTCCAGAAGCTTTGTGTATAATGGCGACAAATATAACATTGATTATGATCACGCTACTGAAACATTAACATTTTTCAAAGAAAACAATTTTAGCATTGACGGAACGTACTCAATAGAACAATAGCGTAAAAACACGACATATAGAGGATGGGAACAATTTCTTATCCTCTTTTTTATATCTTCAATAAAAATAATGATGTATTCTTATAATTTTTCGCCATGTCCATTTTTTGCCCGGTACATATATAATATATATTTTTTGAATAGATGTTTATTTATAATGTTGCAAAACACGGTTGCATAGTGCCGTCATATTGGAATGCGCTTTTAATCTCTTTTGTATTCTTTTTTAGACTGTATTTTTCTGACATATTAAAAGTGGCAAAAAGCTAGAAAAGAGGAGTGAAACACATGATAAGAATTTTAAAGAAACAATACAATACAATCATCCAAAGGGAGCAGTAATATGGGTTAAAGATATTGAGTTTGCAGAAACGAAGAATGAAAAAGCTGAGATGACATAATGAGAGGCGTCTTGTACCGAAAAAAACTTAATAATGTCTGACATATTAAATATGAGCTTTAAAATAAAAAATAGAGGAGAGGATAATATGAATAATTTTAAAGGGATTTCTAAAGAATATCTCCAAAATCTAACAAAAGAAAATAATAGATATAAAGATTTTATATTGCTTGACACCCCAATTCCATTTAACAAAATGTGGAAAGACAAGAATATTAATATAGTGCAATTATATTGTATTGAACCTTGTGGGGAAAATCACATTGTAGGATTTTGCGGTCAATGTGCTTGGAAAAACAATACTATTTATCCTCTGGATGACGATTCTTATTATTCTTCAATGTTAGTGTATGGGTATAAATGGGTTTCCAATAAAAAAGAGGGAATAGATAAAGGCTTAGATATTTTAGTATACGATTATTAGTATTCAGGAATTAAAAAGAGAATGGGAAAAATTCAATTCAGTACAAAAGCCCCGGTATTTATTGCCAGGGCTTTTGTATTTCTCTTTTTTAATTCAGGTTTTGGCATTAACACAAAAACAATTTTTATTTTTTCTGACATATTAATAATAATCAATGAATTAAGGATAAAGGAGCAAAAACAAAGAAAAAAGAATAAAAAAGATTGGAGAAAAAATTTATGGAATTAAAAGAATTCGCTAAAATGTTAAACGGGAAAGAGTATGGATATCCGCAGTTTACAAAAGAGGAACTTCAGATAGCAAAAGATAATGGTTTCGTTATCGTAAGTGGCGCATCGGACGATCTTGTGGAACTCGAAGGAGCGATCACAGATGAAGGAGATTGCTTCGATGGAGGAAGATTGTATGTAAAAGCTATTCCTGGAGGTGGATTTGTCCACAACTGTGAAAGATCTAATGTTTTCAGTTTTGAAGCAAGATGGTGTATGGATAAAGACGAAAATGGCAACATCATTTCCTGGACATACGATACATCAATTGTACATGAAAATTTTATGATTTATGAAGATGGAGAACCTTATTGTAGAGGATTTGTGTTTAGAGTGGTAGACGAAAATAACTAAATTGCCAGAAAGGAATTTGAATTTTATATGGAGCAAAATATGGAAAGTATTTTATTTGTGATAGGAGTTTTAGTTCCGTTAATTCTTATGTTCATAAAGGTTGCGTTAGATTTAATGAATGAAGACATAATTCTACCAATTTCTTCAAATGGGTTTGATTATGTTTTCAGCCTATGGATCAATATGCTTATTTGTATGTTGTATGTAAGTGTTTTTCAAAAGATCAACCCATTTATTATTTTGGGGATAGAAATATTAGTCGTTGCTATAAATATTATTTATGTTGAAAAATTTGATAAGTGGGCATTGAATGCTAAAAAAGATTTTTGGGAAGAAATCATAAAAGAAAGCTGTGTTCATAATGATACATTGACACAAGTCACAGAAGAAGAGATGGCTAAATTTCATAAGTTATCACGTAATGAGCAGAAAAAATGGCTGCAAGAATTGTATATATACGAGCCTATAAAAGAGGAAAATGGAATTTTCATAAAATCAGCATCTGGATTAAAATTGATTTCTGACGTCAATTTTTCGTTGTTAATTGAAACGGATGAAGATTATAAAGATCTCGAAACATCGGTGTACAAGGGGTACAAACAAGATAAAATAGAAATGAGGGGCGATAGAGCGGAAATGTCAGATTTTCCACTCTATCTGAACACGGTCGCTGGTGGC
>ERZ857693.206-NODE-206-length-89872-cov-9.047675_pt1 | contig 89872 bp, 105 predicted proteins | sample MGYA00519765_ERZ857693 | MGnify/ENA primary metagenome ERZ857693 (study PRJEB31778, sample SAMEA3449354) | human gut metagenome | biome: human gut; feature: human-associated habitat; material: faeces | place: United Kingdom | collected 2010/2012 ... | reverse complement strand
AATAATTGGAATTGGAAATCCGTATGTAAATTTTGGTATTTTTTGCCTCTTCTACCGTTTTCACAGTAGGAATTGGATTCGAAGAATCCAAAATTTTCCATGTTTGTTTATTATCAACACTATATTCAATTATACTATCTGGGGGAATTGTAGTTTGGTCAATCTTGACAACCGGATGAAACATTCCATCATACGTACCTGTGTATGCAGTGATTGTAGGGGTAATATTACTTTTAAATTTATTTGATTCTGAATCAAAGATATAACTTGTTTCATTTTCTCCAACAGTTATAACATGATCTTCTCCGGTTAGCCATGCATACAAATTAGTGTCATTAGGGTCAACATTTTTATGATTTACAGGTGTCCATGGACTACCGTCAACTTTTACCTTTAAAGAACCAGGATTGTTAATAGTACAACAGTAAACATCTTTCCCTTGGTTGTTTTTTGGGGAAACGGATACGGAAGAGGCATTTACCGAGCCGCCATTAATGGTAATATTTTCGCAAGAACCTCCATATCCATAGCCGCCACCAATTCCGGCACCATCCGTAGAACTAGCAGTTACAGAACTACTATTAATGATAATATCACTGACACTGCCAGCGCGTTGCTTGCTGCCACCAATTCCAGCACCATACTTAGAACTAGCAATTACAGAACAACTATCAATAATAATATTACTGCAAGAGACGGAGCCGTAAAAGCCGCCACCAATTCCGGCGCTATCCCCATCGATACTACGAGCATTTAAGATTCCTGCAGTAGCATCTGAATTATTGGTTTTTATTATAAGCCGAGCTTTGTTATCTTTCTGTAAACCGGCATAATAGTTATTCTTTGTTATAAGACTATTTGTGCCTGTTAAATGGATAGTGACTGTAGCTTCAACATTAAGATTTATTCGCAGTGCCGGACCAGCAGATGTATTGATATTTACTTTATTAAGATAAATGTTGATGCTGTCTTTCGCTGAAATTTTCTTTCCATCAACCACAATTCTATTTCCTGTTTCCCGGCTACATGTGAATTTGTAATCTCCTGCCGAACTTATAGTATAAACTCCGTTCATAACCTTATCGTTATCAGCTAAATCAATTTCTCCAGCTTGTTCATTTTCCGCAGCAGCCATTGCCTCATCGGGGGCATCATTAAATTCAGGAACCTCTTCTGAACTGAATACAGACAGTTCCTCATCTGTCTCTCCTACAGCTTCCTGCTCTTCATTGGTAAAAATCTCCGGAGTTTCTTCCTCAGACACTACATCTGGATTTCCGGAAGTAAATTCCTCCGCAAATATGGTCTGAAGGGGCATATTTGTAGAACACAGTGCAAGTGCCAGCATCCCGGCTAATAATTTTTTCCTCATACTTTTCACCTTTTCCTTTCTTTATACATGATTTTCTGCATCCTGACTCTTTTGTCCTTTTTTTCTGAATTTGATACATAATGCGGTAATCACGACTGCCACCGTAAAGGAAATGACAGCCACCAACACATAACCGCCTGCGTCCTCATGAAGCAGGATTGTGCCGTACATTCCCGTAACGTTTATTGGCTTGTTTTGCATTATCCCCATTGCTCCCACAAGAGACAGGAATAACAGGGTACACAGAACAGACAGCCGACAGACTGTGCGCCGCTCCTGGCGGCGGTGGTATTCATGCATTCGCTTTTTTACCAATTCGATACGCTTTTCTGTATCGTACATGCCTTCCAACCTCCTTCCACAAAAACAGTCTTAAAAGTCCTTTCACTTATATAGGTACAAAAAAAGCGAAAAACTCTCACCTGAAAATCAAATTTTTTCAAAAAAATTTGAGAGCTGCCGAAACAGCTCCCAAAAGCGGAAAATCAGGTTATATTATTGTATTGAACTGCGGAAGATCAGTTTTCCCGCTGCCAGGATCAGTACAGGCAACAGATAAGCAATATACTGTGCTGCACTGCCATAGGCGATCAGAAGATTATAAATTGCGTGAAAAGTGATTGCTGCTCCCAGCAGACCGCAGGTTCCGGCAATCTTCAGCCATGTTCTCTGCCACACATATGCAAGACCACCGCCGACAATGGCTCCACAGATCACATGCATGGCTCCAGTCCCAATACCACGGAAGAAAATAAAAGAAAAATGTCCGGCTCCGTTTTGGATCAGGTAGCAGACGTTCTCAAATGTGGCAAAGGAAAGAGCTATAACTACAGCTGTATTTTTTATCTGCTCTCTTTTCGGCTCAAATATCAGCAGATAAAAGAGCAATGGCAGAAATTTCATCACTTCCTCCACCACCGGGGCGATCTCTGTAGTAGTGGTAAAGGTGTCCGCTCTATAAAGTGCGGCAAAAAAGGTGTTGATGTAAGCAGACAGCAGACAGGCACCCATTCCGGCAAGGCAGAACAGAAAGAATTTTCTCTGCCGCTTTCCCATACACAGAGCCGCGATCAACAGGGGCGAAGCAATGCAGAGAAATACATTTTCAATATAGGTCATGTCTGCACCGCCTTTCCTGTGGCCGGGAGCAGTGCGAACAGGCAGCCTGTAAGCAGAAGATCAAACCAGCAATAGGGATTGGAAATGGAATAACCCGGCCACAGACAGCCGGAGAGCCAAAGAGCATACTCCACCGCCACATAGCACAGCACCCCAATGTGAAAATACCGGATCTTACGTGCCGTTCCCGTCTGTATCAGAGCATAAATAAGCCCTCTGATGGAATGATAAGAAACAACGATCATCATGCTACACCAGAGCAAATTGGAGAGAACATCCCCAAAGGTACAGTAAAACACACAAAGCGGAATGCCAATCAGAGGAGCTATCAGAGATTTCCGTGTCGAAAAGTCTCTTTCCTCCGCAGAAGAAAGGGTGTATTGCAGAAGATAAAGAAAAATCACGCTGGCTATCCAGCCGAACTCTGACACATAAAAGACCTGCGGCGTTTCAGAAAACAGAAGCAGATACAGCGTCCAGTAAAGAGAGCCAAGGGCAAAGCAGCCGTAAAAACAGGTCAGCAGGAAACAGGTCTGTTTTCGATCTTTCAGATACCAGATACCACTCAGACAAAAGCCCAGCAGGGTGACAGCGAATTGAAAAAGATTATTGATCAGCTCCATCTCCATTGTCCCCCTTTTGTTCCTCCGTCTGCTCCTCTTTGTCCAGCTGGCGGATGCGGAAGCACAGAACCGTCACGCACACGCCGAGAATAAAAGCGAGCAGTCCGATCACCATATATCCCAGTGCGGTGCCGCCGCCTAAAATTGTTGCTGCTGTTTCAAAGCCGGAAGAAGCACCGGGCTCAATCTGTCCGACAATACCTGGCATGACAAAGGAAACACCAACGATTACTGCAAGGCATGCCGCTATGCAGAATGCGGAGACAATCCGTCTGTGCCTCAGTCTCTGCTGTCGTTCTTTTTCCCCAATACGCCGTTTTACTTCAGCAATTCGTTCCTCATTTTTCAACATCTGTAATACCCTCCCGTTGCAATAATCCGCGTAAACGCTCTTTTCCCCGGTACACCATATTTGTGATCTGTTTCACACTTTTTCCCATGACCTTAGCAGCCTGTTGATAGCTCATACCCTCAAAATAGGTCAGATAAAGAGCTTCCCGATAATCTGAATTTAACTCGTCCATGCAGAGATGCAGGATCTGATTTCGTTCCTTTGTGCGGACGATCTCCTCCACCAGCGTTTGTGCCTCCGGTTCTCTGGTCAGGTCGTCAAGACTGAAGATAATCCGTCGTCTGCTTTTGTGGCGTAATGCCATGTGACGCGCTGCTTTATAGAGATAAGCCTTAAAACATCCATCCCGGATGCGGGGCTTTTTCGTAAACAGCCAGGAAAAGGTTTCCATCATTAAGTCCTCCGCTTCGTGGACATCATGCAGATAACCATCGATGTATAAGGTCAATGGATCGCCGTATTTTTTTATCAATAGTTCAAGTCCTGTCTCGTCACCGCTCAGATATTGCCCATAAAGCTCTTCATCAGTAGCCATACCGTTCAATTCCTTTCCCCATATTACTCCTCTGTTGTCAGGTGTAATCTCCTGGCTTCTTTCCTTCGTTCTTTTAATAAGCATAGTATACTTTTGTTTACAAAATACGTCAATTGTTCATAGTTCATAGCAATTCTACAAAATAATGCAACTTTGTATACTTTCCTGTGTTATCTGATTTCTTACAGTGGACAGTGCAAAAGAACTGTCCGTAACCGGACTGAAAACACCGGAAATAATAAAAGCAGCTGTATAGCTCTAAAGAGCAAACAGTAGTGGTGTCATGGATGCACCCTGAAAAAAGGCGGTATCCCGCCTTAATTCAGATGCTCTGGTAACTCAGTTGCCGAGTAATTCACTTACTATACTATGCTGAAGGTGTTCGCGAAGTATATAAGTTTATCTATATGAAATGGAATAAATAGTCGATTTTCTGATACTGATTGAGAGTAAAGACTCTTTCACGTGACGTTCAAAAAATCGACTTTTTATCTTGGATAATTCAGTGGAATCTCCTGCTTCAATTATGAAAACATTAAGTGATGAACGGAGATTTACTGATATTTTTATAGCAATTCCAGAAAATAATGCAATTAAGACAGTTCAGCATTTTCCTGTCTTTCGTGCTTTGCAGGAGTGCATTAGTTGCATTGTTTTCTGGGATTATAAAAGAAAGATAGGATGGGGAGTTAAAAAACAAATATGGATTATCAGTCAATTGTAACATTTGTTATGGAAATGGCCGGTTCAGTGGCGTTTGCTGCTTCCGGAGCGATGGTGGGCGTTGAACGGAATATGGATATTTTCGGCGTGAGCGTTCTGGGAGTTGCAACAGCAGTAGGCGGAGGAATGATCAGGGATATTGTTCTGGGGATCATCCCTCCGGCTGTATTTACCAATCCTGTATATGCACTGGTGTCAGTGCTTGCTTCCTGCATTGTTTTCTTTATTTTTTATTTCAAGAGAGAATTGCTTCAGGGGCACAGGCGTGAGACCTACGATAAAATCATGCTGGCAATGGACTCTGTCGGGCTTGGGATTTTTACAGTAGTAGGAGTAAATACAGGAATCCGCCAGGGATATATGGACAATGTGTTCCTGCTTGTATTTCTTGGAACCATTACGGGAGTAGGCGGCGGTCTGCTTAGAGATATGATGGCGAGTGTACCGCCGTATATTTTTGTAAAACATATCTATGCCTGTGCCTCCATCATTGGTGCAGTTGTATGCGTATATATGAATCGATTTGTGGGAAATGTACAGGCTATGGTAGTATCATCAATTGTAGTGGTGCTGATCCGATATCTGGCAGCACATTACCGCTGGAATCTGCCCAGGCTGTCACCACATGAATAGGAAGGATACCGTATAAAATCAGATAGGTAATATTTAGCACAGTCAGGCTGAGTTTGTCTGACTGTCTTTTCGTTCGAGGAGGAAAATTATTGATAATCGGAGCATCTACAGTTTCAGATTTTGTGGCGGTCAGACTGCTGCGGGCAAATTTATCAGGCTCGCGATTACCGGATTCTACACCGAAATAGTCAGCTTCTGTTACATGTGCGGCATCCGCGATGCTGACGGTAAATGCACCGCGTGCTTTGATATTCTGTACGGTTTTATGGGTCTCGGTAAGGTTCAATGCAACTGTGTCACGTTCCTGCATCGTACCCCAGGTAGCGTTCATTACATTGATACTTCCGTCTTCATTATAGGTTGCAACCATCAATACAGGCATAGGAAAAATGCCTTCTGTAATATTTAATTTTTTTCTCATTACAACAGCCCCTTTCAGATTCAATTGACAGGATAATATATCCTGCTATAAATGAGCAAATTTGAAAAAATGCACAAAATTATCCTGCTAATTTCATAAATGCTTCAAAATCATCACTTGCTTTTGCACATAGGAATAGATACTGATACTTTTCCTGATGAACGGCACTACAGATTCGATGATATCCATCTTGAAAAGATCGATATTTGCCAGTTCCTGTGACACAAATATAATGTGCCAGTGACATCAGCAGTCAGTATCTCTGTATTTCCTTTGAGGAACGGATCTGGTATGTATCCAGTGCCAGACGGTTTTTACATTGCCTGAAAAATATCTCGATCGGCCATCGACACACATAACAGGAAAAGATCTCTTTCTTTTATGCAAAATCACGAACTTGCTCATTTATAGTGATATAAAACAACATCAATGCATGCTGAAATATGTAAAAAGGCAATCGTATAAAATTGCGATTGCCAGATTTTAATATTTACTGCTTTAAGGTTAGGATTGTATGGAAGGTACCGGAATCATTATCATAATACATTTGCAAATTTCCATGGTACTGTTTTACGACTTTTTTAATGCTTTTGATTCCGAATCCATGTCTGCCATTGTCTGATTTACGGGATATAGGAAGTCCCTCTGGATTATATACAGGGGTATTTTGGCAGGAGTTGATGAGTATGATAATAAGAAAGGGTGAATTTTCTTTCTTTTGTACGGTGAGCTCAATAAAAGAGTCTGGAATATTCTCTGCTGATTCCACTGCATTCTCCAATAAGTTACAGAATAAAGAAGTCAAATCGCGCGGATATATATGTTGTACCGTGCCGCTTCTGATGTCAGTGTGAAAAATAATGTGCTTATCATTGCAGTGGCGCTGATAGCGGCACAGAATGGAGTTTAGCATTTCATGATCACAGAGTTTTGTGGTTTCCTTTAAGTCGGAAGATTCCATGAGTTGTTGTATATAGTCATTTATTTTATCGGAATCATTTTTTTCGTTCAGTAATCTGATTGATTGAAGATGTTTCTTTATATCGTGGATCAAAATGCTCTGGTTCTCGTTTTGTGCAAGCATCATTTCATAGTATTCAACAGAATCGGATTCTTTCTGGAGCAGTAACTGCAAATCGGCATATTCCTGTGATCTTTTTGCGTTATATTGGTTGATTCCAAATACAAGTAGGTTGACCAGCAACAGAAAAACGGCACAGATTGTTACTAGAAAATCAACCGGTGGGGCATATGCGGTTGTTTCACCAATAGAAAGAAGAGTAAACATCATAAGAATAGAGGAAAGCGGGATGAACATCAAGAGAATTTCGGAGTGACCGTACGGTTCTTGAGCTGCTTTGTTCCCCTTGAAGAGCCAACTTAACAAGTAAACGACTGCAAAAAAGGTAATTTTGCTAAATACGGTATAAAAAACAAGTCCGACACTTGCTTCTAAGAGAAAATGGGGAAAGAATCTTGATATCATCCCCAAAACTGCAAGTTCAGATATTCCCATAATCGCTGTAAGTATAGCGGAATGGAAGAGTGCCAATAATAACTTGAGGTTAAACATTATATAGAGGAAAACAGTGTTTATCACAAAAAAACTGATAATATTCAGCCATGTTTGCCCAAGCAGGGAAAGAAAAAACAACAGTACATAAAGAACACTTAATAGAGTCAGTCTCTTTTTACCGCTATGAGAAGGGGAAAAAAGGCTGGCGGCGTACTGCCATAAGATAACCGCTTCTGTAAAAAAACTAAAAATAAGTAAAATAATATATTCCATTTATTTTCACCTCATGCTTTCCAGATATAGTAGATATGCATTTCTGAAGGAACTGTATTTCCTGCGTGTCAGGTAAGCGGTAATCTGAGGATTTGATAAATGTACGGTGGAGTGATCAAAGTCCACAATATGTTCGAAGTTAACAATAAAGCTCCGGTGTGTCTGAAAAAAACTGTTTTGGGGAAGCTTTTCCAACCAGTAATTCATATTATGAATAGAGTCAAAGTCCTGACGGGCAGTATGTACAATTACTTTTCGCCCCTGAGCTTCTATGGCAATAATCTGCGAAGCAGGAAACGAATATACCGCCTGTTTTGTTTCCACAGGAATTTTGAGTGTAATGGAATTGTAATAAGCTAAGGCATCCTTCAGATTTCGGAAAAAACGCTGCTTATCTAGAGGTTTGGAAAGGTAACGGAATACATGAAAACGCATTGCTTCATCCAAATATTCAGAATAAGAGGTGACAACAAAAACGATCACATTTCTATTTGCTTTTTTTAATTCATTCCCAACATAGATTCCATTCATGCCAGGCATTTCGATATCCAGAAAAACAATATCCTTTTCACCTTTGTCAGTTAACAAAGCTTCACCACTGGTAAAAGAAACTAATTCAGGACATTTTAAATGGTTGGACTCAAAGTAGGATTCGATATACTTCTTCAATTGTTCAATGATCAGAGTGTCATCATCACAAATTAAAATACGCATTTTTTCACCTGACTTTCTAAATAGATGTATGTGTACATCTTATCACATAGAATTTCCAAATGCAAAAAATGCGTATGAAAAGACAATTTAATTACAATTTTGGTTCATTATGTGTTGCTTTGTTATTTCGTTTTACAAGCAGTTCGATAAAGTCTCCGGCAAGCTCTATGTCGGATTGATTACATAACCGTAGTTTATCAATAATATCCTGTGGAATATTATAAGCGTGCATACTGCCGAGCAGAAGGTAGTCAGGTGTAACATTGAGTAAATTACAAATCTGAATGAAAATATCCAGACTTGGTTTTTGCCTTCCGTTTTCGATTGATGACATATGGCTATTGGATATATTTAATCTTTCGGCAAGTTCTGCCTGTTTTATCCGTAATTCTTTTCTGCGTATTTTGATGCGGTTTCCCATACCTTCATATTGAAATTCTATTTATCCCACCTTCTTTCAGTAGAATTTTACCAATAGAACTAAATAAAAAGAAGAATGTAACAAAGAACTATTCTGCAATATATTAAACAAACTGATATTTATATATAAATAATTCTGTATCACATATTATTTTTCGTAGAAAAGAGGGAAATTATCCAATATTGTAAAGAATCATTCCGTTCATTCCAAAGGGGTCGTTTATTTGATTAAAGTGGTATATGATTGCTTATGTGAAAATCAATGACAAATTTTAGTGGAAAGGAGAGAGGTCATTATGAAGAAAGAGGTAACTAAATCGGTTGCAAAAGGAATGAAAGCAGCATTAGATGTTGTGTTACGGACAGAAGCTAACACAGCTTCTTGTCTTATCATGTATCAGCCTAAGGCACCGAAAGAATTAATGAACTACAGGAGAAACAAGTAATGGAAAAATGTACAGATACAGTAGTAAATTGGATGATCCGGTGTAATGCGATAAACGAGGCGGATAAGGAACTTTACAAGTATGCATTATATAGTTTTTTTCTATTGGTATCACCACTTATCCTTGCAGGAGTTATTGGCTTTGGCTTGGGAAGCGTAAAACACGGAGTTGCTCTTATTTTTCCGTTTGTGGTTCTGAGAAAATTTAGTGGTGGTTATCATGCAAAAAATTTGCACACTTGTATTCTTGGATCTGGTTTTCTATTGTTTCTGTGCATAATGTTATCAATGCATGTGCAATGTGATTTGAAGTTGGCAATAGCTACAGTTATTGCGTCTGTGAGCCTGATTACATTTAGTCCAATAGACAGTGAAAACAGAAGACTTGATACTAACGAGAAAAGGACATATAAAAAAACAACAGTGTTCTTCGTGATACTGTTTGGGCTGTTAGATATAGCTTTATTTTTGCTGGGAAAGTACATCTATACAATCTGTTTTTCTGTTGGGATATTACTGACAGCAGGCTTACAAGTACCTTGTATCGTAAAGAAAATGTGTAAATCGACCAAAAACAGACTGTAAATGTCGTTTGGTGCAAAAGGGGTTGAAATCATGGCAAAAATAAAGATAATAAAGTTTGTCATTGATTTGATCAAAGTTCTTTATTTACAGTTAATTCAGTTTGTTCATTGAAAGGGAGTGGATTCCAATGGGACAATGATAGAATTCTATCACTTTAAATTGAGTAGTTCGGTTCGGAGTAGTTAAACGGGCATAATGGAGGTAAAAGATTAAAATGACACATAAGAAAGAAGTTGTTTTTAGCTTGTTGTTTGTAATAATGGTGTTATGTACAGGCTGCAGTGATAAAGATAATGGAGATACGTCTAAAAATAACAGGACTTCAGGAGAATCATTTGTTCAAGAAGAAACTATTGAGAGTACAGACAATACAGACAATGCAGACGGCAGCTCGGCACCAACGCCAGAACTGAAAACGCCCCGAACGAAAAAGGAATTGGAAGATGCGCTTGGTACAGTGAATGAGTCGGGAAAATGGACGCCACCAGCCGGTTCTCATATAGATCCCAAAACAGGTAATATACTGAATAAAGATGGGGTCGTGGTTGGAACTACGCAGGAACCTTATAGTAAAGCACGTCCAGGTTCTCAAGGATGATGATATGGTGTAAAAAAATTATGGGAGGAAAAGATTATGAAGTATATGAGAAAAAACTCATTTGTAGTGTGTTTGGTCATAAGTGCAATTCTTTTGACAAGTTCATTTGCAATGCCGGTGCTTGCTGCGGAAAATACAGGAATTGAAACAAGCTCTGTCACGAGAAGCGTACCGGGATATTACAAGTGCACAGGGTCGGATGTAAATATCAGATCAGGCCCTGGAACACAATATACAATAGTAGGCACATTGAATTATGGCACAAAAGTATATGTATATTCTATCAGTAATGGGTGGGCCAAAATTTCTCTTGGCGGCATTTACCGTTATGTTAGTGCCGATTACCTTCGGGAGCTTTAAGGAAAAACATTTAATATAAACGAGGCATAGGTAAATAGCTGTATGGGCTGCCGCACTGAAAAGTTTGGTGCGGCAGCACTTTTGTTTACTTTTTTAATTGAAACTACAAATGGACAAATTCTAAAAAACGTCCCAAAAACAGTATTCTGTGTTTGGGTTATAAAGACAAATTTAAAATATATAGATATTTCCGGTGGTTCGTGGTATGATAAAAATAGAAACAAAAGTGCTATTTCAAGAAAGGGTGATGGTTATGGCATTGGCACAGGCAACAAAATCCCATGAACCAACTTATACAATCAATGATGCAATGGATGTTCTTTTGTCAAGGCTGGATGAAGCCATTGATGATATGGAAAGTGACAGAGTGCAGATAGTGGAAGAAGCATGGGCAGAAATTGATGCAATATAAGGGGTACGGATGGAAAAAAGAAAATACAAAGTTGTAATTGCCCAGAGCGGCAAGCTGGATGTGAAGGAAAAAAGAAATATATCCTTCAGCAATTTAAATACCGGGAGTATGCAGAGGATTTTTCCCAAAAGATTAAAAAGCGGTTCTTGCACTTGACACACTTCCTACCAGATATAATACAATAGGCTTCCGATATCGTGGCTATGATATTTACATGAAATATACTGCCTGTTTTTTAACGCCATTGGAATTGTTAGAAAGAAAGATTAAAATAAGAGACACCAGCAATCAATACGCTGATGTCTCTTATTAATATTACCTGATTGTTGATAAATAATTTACTTTGTATCCTGCAGTGCGAGATAACCTTCTTCGCCTGTACGGATCTTAACGACATTTTCAATGTCATATACAAATACTTTACCATCACCAATCTGACCGGTATGGAGGACTGCCTTGGCAGTTTCGATAACTTTCTGTACAGGTACGAGACTTACAACAATCTCAATTTTGACCTTAGGAAGAAGATTCATTTCCATCTCAACACCACGATAGTAGGATGGAGCACCTTTCTGTACACCGCATCCGAGAACGTTCGTAATAGTGATACCTGTAACACCGATCTCATTCATTGCCTGCATAAATTCATCAAGCTTATTCTGACGGGTGATGATAACAACTTTTGTAAGCTTATGAACGCCTTCTTTCGGAAGTTCAGGAACTGATTCAGCAGGAGCAGAAGGTCTGGCTGTGACAACAGGAGCTTTTATGGAAGTTCCCATAGGAGTCGGAACACCAGCCATTGCGAAACCGTCATAAGCACTTGCAAGACCATGTTCTTTGGAGTCAAGACCTGCGATCTCTTCTTCAGCTGAAACACGAAGTCCGATTGTATGTTTGATTACCTGGAAGATAATTGTCATAGTAACAACAACCCATGCGATTGTGATGATCATACCAGTGAACTGAACACCAAATCCGTGGAAGCCGCCGCCTGTAAGGAGTCCTTTCCAGTCTGTGCCTGAACCGTCGGAGAAGAGACCAACTGCAAGGGTACCGAAGGCACCGTTTAAACCATGAACACCGACAGCACCAACAGGATCATCGATTTTCAGAACCTTATCAATAAATTCAATACCAAATACTACGATAAAACCGGAAGCAATACCGATGATTGCTGCGGATGTAGGAGAAACTGTGTCGCATCCTGCCGTAATTGCTACAAGTCCTGCAAGAGAACCGTTCAGAGACATGGAAACATCCGGTTTTTTGTAACGTACCCATGTGATGATCATAACAGTTACAGTTGCAACAGCTGCTGCAAGGTTAGTAGTAACAAAGATTTTACCTGCACTTACGATTGCATCGCCTTCCATACTGACTGTGGAAGCACCGTTAAATCCGAACCAGCAGAACCAGAGGATAAATACACCTAAAGCACCAACTGTAAGGTTGTGTCCAGGGATAGCTTTTGATTTGCCGTCCTTTGTATATTTACCGATACGAGGTCCAAGGATGATGGCACCGATCAGAGCTGCCACACCACCTACCATATGTACTGCACAGGAACCTGCGAAATCGTGGAATCCCATCTGGCTGATAAATCCACCGCCCCAGATCCAGTGTCCGGATACCGGATATACAACAAGACTGATCATAAGGCTGTAGACACAATAGGAAAGGAACTTGGTACGTTCTGCCATTGCACCGGAAACAATTGTTGCGGATGTTGCACAGAATACTGTCTGGAAGATTAAGAATGCCCAGAAGGGAACTCCGTCAGGAAGCATTCCTGAACCATAGTGTGCTTCTGTTGCAATACCACCGATCTTTCCGATAAATCCATTACCTGCACCGAACATCAGACCAAAGCCGACCAGCCAGAAGACCGGGGTTCCGATACAGAAGTCCATCAGGTTTTTCATAATAATGTTACCTGCGTTTTTGGCTCGTGTGAAGCCTGTTTCTACCATTGCGAATCCGGCCTGCATAAAGAAGACCAGCGCGGCGCCGACCAGCACCCATATTGTGTTTACTGCGGAAAATTCCATAATAATATTCCTCCCTCATAAAAATTTCCTCATATTTTATAAAATGCAAAAAGCGCGATGCCTGGAAATGTAGCCAGTTCATCGCGCTTTTGCGAATATAAAATCCATATTTATAGTGTATTGCATAACTGATGTAATAGAAAAGACATTTCGTATGACTGTATGCAATGCAGTTTAAAATCAAAATTATATGTAAAACAGGGGAACATCAAAATATCGTGTGATTAATGGATGAGGAAATCGATAATGAATTATGAAGTAGAGTTCATAAGGGATATCCCCTGTATTTACCGTATGAAATTGTTATCTGATATCCGTGATCAGATGGAGAATAACAGCTCGTCGTAGGTCGGATAAGGAAGTAACTCATCCGGGATCAGAGCCTCTGCCTCATCTGCAGATTTTCTTAAAGTTTCCATGTCTTCCAGAACAGTTTCCTGATAAGCCTTGGAGCATGCAAGTACATCGTCAGAAGAAGCAAGAGCTTTTGCTGTATCTGCTTTCAGAGTTTCCAGATCTTTTGCCATGGTGTCTGCAAGTGTACTCAGTTTGGAGATCAGAGCAGCTTCACTTGCTACAGAAATATCAGCTACTACGGATTTCTTTGCAGCTGCAGTATCTGCAAGCTTTTCAACATATGTATATACAGAAGGAATTACCTGCTTCTGGATCATCTCAGCCAGAGTGTTGGACTCGATGTTGATGGTCTTGTAATAGTTCTCAAGCCAGATCTCGTAACGGGAGAAAAGCTCTTCCTTTGTAAAAATGCCATGCTTTGTAAACAGCGCAATGTTCTTCTCAGCAATGAAATGCGGAAGTGCATCCGGAGTTGTTTTCAGATTGTAGAGACCACGTTTCTCAGCTTCTTCAACCCATTCGTCTGTATATCCGTTTCCGTTAAAGATGATGCGTTTATGCTCTTCAATGGTCTTCTTAAGAAGTGCATGTACTGCGCTTTCCATTTCTTCTTCCGGAACATCCTTAAGAGCTGCGCTGAATTCTGCAAGAACCTCTGCAACAGCGGTATTCAGTACGATGTTCGGGTTTGCGACAGATGCTGCAGAACCAAGCATACGGAACTCAAATTTGTTTCCGGTAAATGCAAATGGTGAAGTACGGTTTCTGTCTGTGGTATCCTTTATGAAGTGCGGAAGTACCTTTGCTCCGATATCCATCTGTACCGCATGCTTATTGCTGAAGAAGGTATCGTTTTCAATAGATTTCAGTACGTCTGTCAGCTCATCTCCAAGGAAGATGGATACGATCGCAGGCGGTGCCTCGTTTGCTCCAAGACGATGATCGTTTCCGGCGCTTGCAACGGATACGCGGAGAAGATCAGCATAATCGTCAACGGCTTTGATGACAGCTACCAGGAATACCAGGAACTGTGTATTTTCTGCCGGTGTTTTTCCTGGATCAAGAAGGTTTACACCTGTGTCTGTGCTCATAGACCAGTTGTTGTGTTTACCGCTTCCGTTGATTCCCTCAAATGGTTTCTCGTGAAGGAGGCAGACCATGTTGTGCTTGTCGGCAACCTTCTTCATGATCTCCATGGTCAGCTGGTTGTGGTCAACAGCAACATTTGTGGTATCAAATACAGGAGCCAGTTCGTGCTGTGCAGGAGCAACCTCGTTATGTTTTGTTTTGGCTGGAATGCCAAGCTTCCAAAGCTCTTCGTCAAGATCATGCATGTAAGCAGCAACGCGAGGCTTCAGGGCTCCGAAGTAATGATCTTCCATTTCCTGTCCTTTTGGTGCAGAAGCGCCCAGAAGAGTACGGCCGCAGAAGATCAGGTCTTTTCTCTTTTTGTAAAGATCCTTGTCAACCAGGAAATATTCCTGCTCAGGTCCTACGGTTGTGTCGATGTGACGGACCTCTTTGTTTCCAAGGATGTGAAGAATACGAACCGCTTCTTTGTTCAGAACATCCATGGAACGAAGAAGAGGAGTTTTCTTATCCAGTGCCTCTCCGCTGTAGGAACAGAATGCAGTAGGAATGTAAAGAGTTTTATCTTTAATGAATGCAGGTGAAGTAGGATCCCATGCTGTATATCCTCTTGCTTCAAAAGTAGCACGAAGTCCGCCTGACGGGAAGCTGGATGCATCCGGCTCACCTTTTACCAGCTCTTTACCGGAGAAATCCATGATCACCTGTCCGTCACCTGTAGGGGAGATGAAGCTGTCATGCTTCTCAGCAGTTACGTTTGTCATCGGCTGGAACCAGTGTGTGTAATGTGTCGCACCGTTTTCAGTAGCCCATTCTTTCATTGCAACTGCTACGGAATTTGCAACGTCCAGTTCCAGATGAGTTCCGTTTTCAATTGTTTTCTTTAATGCTTTGTACATGTCCTTTGGCAGTTTGCTTCGCATCACTTTGTCATTGAATACAAGGCTGCCATACATTTCAGGGATACTCTGTGCCATATAGGTACACTCCTTTCGATTTCACTCATTCATTATAATTTTTAATTATTTTATAAGGACCGCTGCCGGAAGAACCGGGTATAAACGGACCGGAAAACAAAAAAAGCGCTTCAGATACCTGCCGTATCCAAAGCGCCTTTGCTTTATGTGTTGCAGTATACACCAAAATAAAATATTGTCAAGAGCTTTTTTGAAAAAATCTAAAAAATTGACCAGGGCGATCGGACTGTCGGAAAATAGGCAGGGTTGACAAATCTTGTCCTTTTATTATAATCTGATATCGTAGTTATACAGTCGAAAAGTCAGCGATCGCTATAAGTGATCGAGGCAAAAGAAGCTTTTTGACCAGTGACAAAGATGTACAATACGGAAAGAACAGATGGAGGGAAATATGTCAGGAGTAAAGGAAGAATGTGGCGTATTCGGGATTTATGATCTGGATGGAGGGAATATTGCACCATCTATTTATTATGGTCTTACCTCGCTGCAGCACAGGGGACAGGAGTCCTGCGGAATGGCCGTTTCAAGGACGGACGGAGAAAGAGGAAACGTACAGTTCCATAAAGATCTCGGACTGGTAAGCGAAGTTTTACGAAAAGATGTTGTACATAATATGAATGGTGATATCGGAATCGGACATGTTCGTTATTCCACCACCGGAGAATCTGTCGCAGAGAATGCACAGCCGCTGGTACTTTCTTATATCAAGGGAAGTCTGGCACTTGCGCACAACGGAAATCTGGTTAATACAGAAGCTCTGAAATGGGAGCTGATCCAGACAGGCGCAATTTTCCATACAACTACCGACTCAGAGGTTATCGCGTTCCATATCGCAAGAGAACGTGTGCATTCTGCCACTGTAGAGGAAGCAGTACATAAAACCGTAGAGAAGATCCGCGGAGGATATGCTCTTGTGATCATGAGCCCCCGGAAGCTGATCGGTGCCCGTGATCCTTACGGACTGAAACCCCTCTGTCTTGGAAAAAGAGATAATGCCTATGTCCTTGCATCTGAAAGCTGCGCGCTGACATCTGTAGGAGCGGAATTTATCCGTGATATTGAACCGGGTGAGATCGTCACGATCACCAAGAACGGACTGAAATCCAGTAAACTGACTGAGAAGAAAAAGCATGCTCATTGTGTTTTTGAATATATTTATTTTGCAAGACTGGACAGCACCATGGATGGCGTGAAAATCTATGATGCAAGGATCCGTGGAGGAAAATCTCTTGCAAAATCCTATCCGGTAGAAGCGGACCTGGTGACCGGTGTACCGGAATCCGGACTTCCGGCAGCAAAAGGCTATTCTGAGGAATCCGGAATCCCGTTTGGCTTTGCGTTCTATAAAAACAGTTACATTGGAAGAACTTTTATCAAGCCTACACAGCAGGAGAGAGAGTCCAGTGTCCATCTGAAGCTGAGCGTTCTGGAATCCGTGGTGAAGGGGAAGAGAATCGTTCTGGTGGATGATTCCATTGTCCGCGGAACTACCATTGCCAATCTGATCCACATGCTGAAAGAAGCAGGAGCAAAAGAAGTCCATGTACGTATCAGCTCCCCGCCATTTTTACATCCCTGTTATTTTGGTACCGATGTGCCGTCCAATGACCAGCTCATCGCAGCACAGCACAGCACGGAAGAAATCCGTAAGATGATCGGTGCAGACTCCCTGGGTTATATGCAGATCGATTATCTGGAAGGCATGGCAGGTGGACTTCCGCTGTGTAAAGCATGTTTTGATGGCAATTATCCGATGGAAATACCGGCAGAAATCAAACAGGATTAATGAACTATGTGGAATTAATCTCACAGTAAAAAATAATGGATTGAAAAACGAAAATGTAAAAACTGCACAATAAATATATAAAAAACCCGGATTTTGTCATATAAAATCCGGGTTTTTATAGAAAGACTCTTAAAAACGATAAAAAACATCAACTTGACAAATCTGACAATATGAGACATAATGTGGGACAACCAGATGAAAAAGGCCGCTGGTCTGGAATATACAGGAAAACAGCAAGACCGAAAAAAGGCCGGTTTTTTGCCGAGATAAAAGAAAGGATGATATTTATGTCTAAAAAAATTAGATTGAATGCGACAGAGGATGTTAAAGAATTTGTTAAGGCTGCAAGTAAATGTGATTTTGATGTAGATATTTCATATAACAGAATTTTAATTGATGCAAAATCTATTCTTGGAATCCTCAGCATGGATCTGACCAGAGTTCTTACAGTAACCTGTCATGGCGAGGATCATGAGTTTGATCGTTTCCTTCAGAAATATGCAGTTGCCTGACAGACAGTGCAGAGACAGACAAGATATGAAAGACATAAAAAGAAAAGGCAGACGTGACTGCAGAGACAGGAGATCAGTTTGAAATCCTCAGCAGGCGTCTGTTTTTTCTTTACATCCATTTCATAGGAAGAAATTCCGCAGACTATATGAAAAATCAGTTATTGACAAATAAAAAAAAATAGTTTATAGTAAACCATATTTTATATGAAAGATAACTGACAAAGGCGTCAGGAACGGATACCACAGGGGAATTCTCACCCCTTGAAATCTGTTCCGGACGCCTTTTTGTTGTGGGACACAAAATGGAGGAGGAAATCGAAGATGGCAGTAAAGTATGTTTTTGTAACAGGTGGAGTTGTTTCCGGTCTGGGAAAAGGAATTACCGCAGCGTCTCTTGGGCGCCTTCTGAAAGCCAGAGGGTATCAGGTGACCATGCAGAAATTTGATCCCTACATTAATATTGACCCGGGAACTATGAATCCCATTCAGCATGGAGAGGTTTTTGTAACGGATGACGGTACAGAGACTGACCTTGACCTTGGACATTATGAGCGTTTCATTGATGAAAGCCTTGACAAAAATTCCAATGTGACAACCGGTAAGATTTACTGGTCTGTTCTTCAGAAAGAGCGTCATGGTGATTTCGGCGGAGGTACCGTTCAGGTGATCCCGCATATTACCAATGAGATCAAGAGCCGTTTTTACAGAGCAAAATCCGCAGACGAAGACAGAATTGCGATCATCGAGGTTGGTGGTACAGTCGGTGATATTGAGAGCCAGCCGTTCCTGGAATCCATCCGTCAGTTCCAGCATGATGTGGGACATGACAATGCGATCCTTATCCATGTAACTCTGATCCCGTATCTCCGTGCTTCCGGAGAGATGAAGACAAAACCCACCCAGGCCAGTGTAAAAGAACTTCAGGGAATGGGAATCCAGCCGGATGTTCTGGTATGCAGAAGTGAGTATCCTCTTACCGAGGATATCCGTGGAAAGATTGCCCTGTTCTGTAATGTGCCTGTAAGCAATGTGCTTCAGAATCTGGATGTGGAATATTTATATGAAGCTCCTCTTGCAATGGAGAGAGAAAAGCTTGCAGACGTAGTACTGCAGAGCTTAAGACTGGAGAATCGCAAACCAGATCTTACAGACTGGGAAAATATGGTAGAAAATCTCCGCCACCCGGATAAAACTGTGAAAATCGCCATGGTTGGTAAATATACACAGCTTCATGATGCATACTTGAGTGTTGTGGAAGCACTGAAGCATGGCGGGATCTCTTGCCGTGCAAAGGTTGATATCACCTGGGTGGACTCCGAAGAACTCAATGAAAAAAATTTGGATCAGACTCTCCATTCTGTAGATGGAATCCTGGTTCCGGGAGGATTCGGAAACCGTGGTACAGAAGGAATGATCCTTGCGGCACAGTATGCAAGAGTTCATAAGATCCCATACCTTGGGATCTGCCTGGGAATGCAGATGGCTATTGTGGAATTTGCCCGCCATGTGCTTGGATATGAAGATGCCAACAGTATTGAGCTGGCACCGGAAACAACACATCCGGTCATTGCCCTGATGCCGGATCAGGAGGATGTGGAAGATCTTGGAGGAACTCTTCGTCTTGGAAGCTATCCGTGTGTGCTTGCAGAAGGCTCCAGATCCTATGAGCTTTTTGGAAAGAAAGAGATCCAGGAACGTCACAGACATCGTTATGAGGTAAACAACGCATTCCGTAAGGAACTGGACGAAAAGGGAATGTCCATTGTAGGAACATCCCCGGATGCTCACATTGTTGAGATGATCGAAATTGCCGGACATCCGTTCTTTGTGGGAACACAGGGACATCCGGAATTTAAATCCAGGCCAAACCATGCACATCCACTGTTCCGTGGATTTGTGCAGGCGGCAGTTGATAAAAAGACGGCAGAAGAAGCTGCAATGAAAGGATGAGAAAAATGAGAGAAGTAGCAAATCAGCAGCAGGGCCTCTACCGCCCTGAATTTGAACATGATAACTGCGGTATCGGAGCCGTTGTTAATATAAAAGGAAAGAAAACACATGATACAGTTGCCAATGCTCTTAAGATCGTAGAGAATCTTGAGCATCGTGCTGGTAAGGATGCAGAAGGAAAAACCGGTGATGGTGTCGGTATCCTTCTTCAGATCTCCCACAAATTTTTTAAGAAGGTCTGTAAAAAAGAAGGCTTTGATATCGGCGGAGAGAGAGAATACGGTGTAGCCCAGCTCTTTTTCCCACAGCAGGAGATCAAACGTGCCCAGGCAAAGAAGATGTTCGAGATCATCGTGGAAAAAGAGGGTCTGGAGCTTCTTGGATGGCGTACAGTACCGGTCTTCCCGGAGGTTCTTGGTCATAAAGCGAAAGAGTGCATGCCGTGCATTATGCAGGCATTTGTTAAAAAGCCGGAGGATGTGGAAAAAGGTCTTGCCTTTGACCGTATGCTTTACATCGCACGTCGTGAATTTGAACAGAGTAATGATAATACTTACGTAGTTTCCATGAACAGCCGTACCATCGTATACAAAGGTATGTTCCTGGTAGGACAGCTCCGTACCTTCTTTGGCGATCTTCAGAGCCAGGATTACGAGTCTGCCATTGCAGTGGTACATTCCCGTTTCAGTACCAACACGAATCCAAGCTGGGAGAGAGCACATCCGAACCGTTTCATCGTACATAACGGTGAGATCAATACCATCCGTGGCAACACGGACAAGATGCGTGCCAGAGAAGAGAATATGGAATCTGAGTGTATGAAAGGAAAACTTCACGAAGTACTTCCGGCAGTTAATACCAGCGGTTCCGATTCAGCAATGCTTGACAATGCAATTGAGTTCATGGTTATGAGTGGCATGGATCTTCCGCTTGCAGTAATGATCGCAATTCCGGAACCATGGGCGAACAACAGAAACCTTTCCCAGAAAAAGAAAGATTTCTATCAGTATTATGCAACCATGATGGAACCATGGGACGGACCTGCGTCTATTCTGTTCAGTGACGGTGACTGCATGGGAGCCGTACTTGACAGAAACGGGCTGCGCCCATCCAGATATTATATTACGGATGACGATACACTGATCCTTTCCTCAGAGGTTGGTGTTTTAGATATTCCACCGGAGAAAATTGTAGTAAAAGAAAGATTGCATCCTGGCAAGATGCTTCTGGTTGATATCAAAAAAGGAAAAGTCATTGATGACGAAGAACTGAAAGAGACTTACGCAAGCAGACAGCCATATGGTGAATGGCTGGACAACAATCTGATCGAGTTAAAAGATCTGAAGATCCCGAATCAGAAAGTTCCTTCTTATACGGCAGAAGAATGCAGAAGACTTCAGAAAGCATTTGGATATTCTTATGAAGAAGTAAAGACATCCATCCTGAATATGGCGAAGAATGGTGCGGAAGGAACGGCTGCTATGGGTATCGATGCACCGCTTGCGGTATTGTCAGATATGCATCAGAATCTGTTCGGATATTTCAAACAGCGTTTTGCACAGGTAACCAACCCTCCGATCGATGCCATCCGTGAGAAGGTCGTTACATCCACAACGGTTTATATTGGCGAAGATGGTAACCTTTTGGAAGAAAAAGCAGAGAACTGTAAGATGTTGAAGGTCAACAACCCGATCCTTACAGAGACAGACCTTCTGAAGATTAAAAATATGAAAGAAGACGGATTCAAGGTTGCAGAGATCCCGACAATCTATTATAAGAATTCAAGCCTTGAAAAAGCAATTGATTATCTGTTCATCGAAGTTGACAGAGCTATCCGCGAAGGGGCTAACATCCTGATCCTTTCAGATAGAGGAGTGGATGAATATCATGTGGCAATGCCGTCACTTCTGGTACTTTCCGGATTGCAGCAGCATCTGGTACGTACGAAGAAACGTACGTCTGTGGGAATTGTTCTGGAGACGGGAGAACCAAGAGAAGTACATCATTTTGCGACACTGATCGGTTATGGTGCATGTGCGATCAACCCGTATCTTGCACATGAATCCATCAAACAGCTTATTGATACCGATATGCTTCAGAAAGACTATTATGCGGCAGTTGATGATTATAACAATGCAGTGCTGGGAGGAATTATAAAGATTGCATCCAAGATGGGTATTTCTACAATCCAGTCTTATCAGGGAGCTAAGATTTTTGAGGCAATCGGACTGAAACAGGAATTCATTGACAAGTATTTTACGGACACGGTCAGTCGTATCGGCGGCATCGGAATCGAAGAAATTGCGGCGGATTATATCGCACGCCATTCTCAGGCATTTGACCCGCTTGGACTGGAAGTTGATATGACACTGAACAGCGTCGGACAGCATAAGTTAAAGAGTGGTGGAGAGAGACATCTCTATAATCCACAGACGATCCATATGCTTCAGGAATCTACAAGACGTGGTGATTATGATATGTTCAAACAGTATACGGATATGGTTAATGCAGAGGGAGAACATATTAATATACGTGGACAGCTGGAATTCAATTATCCGAAGAAAGGCATTCCGATTGAAGAAGTAGAAAGTGTAGATGAGATCGTAAAACGCTTCAAGACAGGGGCCATGTCTTACGGTTCTATTTCCAAAGAAGCACATGAGACACTGGCAATCGCGATGAACCAGTTACATGGTAAATCCAACAGTGGTGAAGGTGGAGAAGAAATTGAACGACTGGATACCAACCGCTGTTCCGCAATCAAGCAGGTCGCTTCCGGACGATTCGGTGTAACTTCCAGATATCTGGTAAGTGCACAGGAAATCCAGATCAAGATGGCACAGGGGGCAAAACCAGGAGAAGGCGGACATCTGCCGGGAGGAAAGGTATATCCATGGATTGCCAAGACCCGTCATTCTACACCGGGAGTCAGTCTGATCTCGCCACCGCCACATCATGATATCTATTCCATCGAGGACCTTGCACAGCTCATTTATGACTGCAAGAATGCGAATAAAGATGCAAGGATTACGGTGAAACTGGTATCAGAAGCCGGCGTTGGTACCGTAGCAGCCGGTGTTGCCAAAGCAGGAGCCGGATTGATACTGATCTCCGGATATGACGGAGGAACCGGTGCGGCACCAAGAAGTTCGATCCACAATGCCGGACTTCCGTGGGAGCTTGGACTTGCCGAGACACATCAGACGCTGATCCAAAATGGTTTGAGAGAAAGAGTCCGCATCGAGACAGACGGTAAGCTGATGAGCGGCCGTGACGTGGCGATCGCAGCCATCCTTGGAGCAGAAGAATTCGGATTTGCTACCGCACCGCTGGTAACAATGGGATGTGTAATGATGCGTGTATGTAATCTGGATACCTGCCCGGTCGGAGTTGCAACACAGAATCCGGAACTTAGAAAGCGTTTCCGCGGAAAACCGGAATATGTTGTGAACTTCATGCGCTTTATCGCACAGGAACTTCGTGAATATATGGCAAAATTCGGTGTCCGTACACTGGATGAACTGGTAGGAAGAACAGATCTTCTGAAGGTGAAGGATGTGCCAACATCAGAACGTGCATCCACACTGAATCTGGAGCAGATTCTGGATAATCCTTATGAAGGCACAAAGACACCGATGACCTTCAATCCGAAGAAAGTCTTTGACTTTGAACTTGAAAAGACACTGGATGAAAAAGTTCTGGTAAAAGAACTTCTTCCTGCTGTAGAAAAGAAACAGAAGAGAAGCATTGAAATAGATGTAACAAATACAAACCGTACATTCGGAACAATCTTTGGTTCAGAGATTACAAGAAGATATCCGGAAGGTCTGGATGAAGACAGTTATGTAGTACATTGTAAAGGTGCCGGCGGACAGTCATTTGGTGCATTCATTCCAAAGGGACTGACACTGGAACTCACAGGTGACAGTAATGACTACTTCGGTAAAGGATTGTCAGGTGGTAAACTTGTCGTATATCCGCCGAAAGGAATCCGTTATAAAGCCGAAGAGAATATCATCATCGGTAACGTTGCACTCTACGGTGCGACAAGTGGTAAGGTATTCATCAACGGTGTGGCAGGAGAACGATTTGCAGTGCGTAACTCCGGCGCAACAGCTGTTGTGGAAGGTGTCGGAGATCACGGATGTGAATATATGACAGGCGGGCGTGTAGCTGTTCTTGGTGGAACAGGTAAAAACTTCGCAGCCGGCATGAGCGGCGGTGTCGCTTATGTACTGGATATGGAAAATGATCTCTATACAAGAGTCAATAAAGAGATGGTCCATATCGAACATGTGACAACCAAGATGGATGTCGGAGAATTAAAGAGCATGATCGAAGAACATGTTGCCAATACCAATTCCGAACTTGGTAAGAAGATCCTGGATAACTTTACAGAATACCTTCCAAAATTCAAGAAGATCATTCCAATCGATTATGAGCGGATGCTGACAACGATTCTTCAGATGGAAGAACAGGGCATGAGCAGTGAACAGGCAAAGACAGAAGCATTTTATGCGATCAAAGAAGGAAGATAGGGGGTAAGAACAGTGGGAAAAGCAACAGGATTTATGGATTATGACAGACAGGATAAGCTGGCTGAAGATCCAAAAGAACGAATTAAGCATTTTAAAGAGTTTCATACACCTCTGTCAAAAGAAGAACAGGAACTGCAGGGAGCCAGATGTATGGCGTGCGGCGTACCGTTCTGCCAGTCCGGTCAGATGCTGATGGGAATGGCAAGTGGCTGCCCGCTTCATAACCTGGTACCGGAGTGGAATGATCTGATCTTTCACGAGAACTGGGAAGAGGCATATTACAGACTGAAAAAGACGAATAACTTTCCGGAATTTACATCCAGAGTCTGCCCGGCACTTTGTGAGGCGGCATGTACATGTGGACTGAACGGAGAGGCAGTTTCAAGTAAGGCGAATGAATACAGCATTATTGAAAATGCATATAAAAAAGGTTACGCAACGGCAAAACCGGTGAAAGTAAGAACCGGAAAGAAGGTAGCGATTGTAGGATCGGGGCCATCCGGACTTGCGGCGGCCGATATGCTGAACAGAAGAGGTCACAGTGTGACGGTCTTTGAAAGAGAGGATAAGATCGGTGGACTTCTCCGTTACGGCATCCCGAATATGAAACTGGAAAAGCAGTTCATTGACCGGAAGATTGCGATTATGGAAGAAGAAGGAATCCGGTTCGTGATCGGATGTAATATCGGAAAAGCTAAGAAAGCGGCTACATTATTAAAAGAATTTGATCGTGTGGTTCTTTGCTGCGGTGCATCCAACCCAAGAGATATAAAAGTTCCGGGAAGAGAAGCTGAAGGAATCTATTTTGCAGTGGATTTCCTGAAATCAACCACAAAAGCACTCTGGAAAAATGCAAAACAGAATGCAGATGGAACCTATGATCTAAACCTGAAAGACGGTACATACATTTCCGCAAAAGGGAAAAATGTTATGGTCATCGGTGGCGGAGACACCGGAAATGACTGCGTGGGAACATCCATGAGACACGGAGCCAAGAGTGTGCTGCAGCTTGAGATGATGCCGAAAGCTCCGGATGAACGTACCGAGATGAACCCTTGGCCGGAATGGCCGAGAGTCTGCAAGACGGACTACGGACAGCAGGAAGCTGCCGCTGTCTTCGGACATGACCCGAGAGTCTACCAGACAACAGTAAAAGAATTCAAAAAAGACAAAAATGGAAAAGTCTGCAAGGCAGTTCTGGTAAAATTAGAGTCTAAGAAAAATGAAAAGACAGGACGTATGATGATGACGGAAGTAGCCGGAAGTGAATATACAGTAGATGTAGATCTTGTATTAATCGCAGCCGGATTCCTTGGAAGTCAGGACTATGTCACGAAAGCATTTGGTGTGGAAGTAAATGAACGTACGAATGTGAAAACCGCGCCGGGAAAATATGACACGAATGTGAAAAATGTATTTACGGCAGGAGATATGCACAGAGGACAATCGCTGGTTGTATGGGCAATCCGTGAGGGCCGTGAAGCGGCAAGAGAAGTGGATATCAGTCTGATGGGATATACGAATATGTATGTGCAGTAAACGATTATGTGTCTGAACAGAACTGGAAAATAAGATAAAGATGAAAAATTCTTGAATAATCTGCGAGTACAATTTATAATAAGAAGAAACAGGCCGGAATCATATGTTCCGGCCTGCTAAATGTTACAAAAATATTAAAAAATGTTGCAATTTGTATTTGTGTGCGCTATAATAGGGAACAGATGTGAGAGATTGTTCTCATGACGAGGGGAAAATAATTAAAACAAATAAGAAAGAAGAGTGAGTATGAATAAACACGGAATCAGATTGATCACAGCAGTGGTGACAAGTTCAATGATTGTAACACCGGTTCTGGCAGCACCGTCTGTCGATGATTTGAAGAAGGAAAAAGCATCAAAACAGAATGAAGTCAGTTCGTTACAGTCACAGCTTACAACATTGATGGGAAAGGTTAATACACTGGAAAGTGAATTGATCCAGACAGGTGAGGATATTACAAAAGCACAGAGTGATCTGGTAGTTGCGCAGAAGAAAGAAAAAGAACAGTATGCAGCAATGAAGAAGCGTATTAAATATATGTACGAAGCTGGTAATGATTCAGCGTTTGAAACATTGGTCACATCGGATGATTTTACAGATCTCTTGAGCAAAGCAGAGTATGTTCAGAATGTACATAGTTATGACAGAAAACAGTTACAGGAATATGTAGAGACAAAGCAGCAGATTTCAGATTTGAAGGACAGTCTTGAAAAAGATCAGAAAGAACTGGAAAGCAAGCAGGCTGAATATGAGAAGCAGGGTGATAACCTGAATAACCTCATTACTTCCAAATCAGCAGAAGTTGCAAATCTTGATTCAGAGATTCAGGCAGCAGCAGAAGCGGCAGCAAAGGAAGCAGCGGAGAGAGCGGCAAAAGAAGCAGCAGAAAAGGCTGCAAAAGAGGCTGCAAAGAAGCAGCAGGCATCTGCAGCTAATAACAGTACTTCATCTAACAGACATAATTCTACAACAAGCAACAATACAACGAGCAACAAACATAACACAAGTAATACAACGAGACCATCAGGTAATAATACAAGCAGTAGTACAACAAGCGGATCGAATGCAAATGGTGGCACGATCGTAAGCAGAGCATACAGCCAGCTTGGAAAACCTTATGTATGGGGTGAATGTGGACCGAGCAGTTTTGACTGTTCAGGATTCGTAAGCTACTGTCTGACAGGAAGCTATACACGTCTTGGTACAACTCTTACATTTATGGGATGGACAAGGGTAAGCAACCCACAGCCTGGTGATGTTGTAACAACGGCAACTCACTGTGGTATTTATATCGGAAATGGTCAGATGATCCATGCTCCACATACAGGAGATGTTGTAAAAGTCGGACCAGTACAGTCTGGTATGATCTATGTGCGTAGATAATGAAAAGTAAATAAAATAAAAACCGGAATCAGGTAACTGGTTTCGGTTTTTTATTTTTTATGCTAAAGTTTGCAGAAAAATAAAAGGAAAATCCTTGCAAACAGACAACCTTTATGGTAATATTAAAAAGTCGCAAAAAAATCACGCATAGGCTTGTCCCGATGGTGCCAAAGCCTGGTAACAGGACGGTTTCGGGGACGTATAACAACATATGCGGAAGTAAAAAACCAATGGAGGAAAGAAACATGAGCGTTATTTCAATGAAGCAACTTTTAGAAGCAGGTGTTCACTTTGGACATCAGACAAGAAGATGGAACCCTAAGATGGCTCCTTATATCTACACAGAGAGAAATGGTATCTACATCATCGACCTTCAGAAATCTGTAGGTAAAGTAGATGAAGCTTACCAGGCAGTAGCTGATATCGCTGCAGAAGGCGGATCAATCCTTTTTGTAGGTACTAAGAAACAGGCTCAGGATGCTATCAAAGTAGAAGCTGAACGTTGCGGAATGTACTATGTAAATGAAAGATGGCTTGGAGGAATGCTTACAAACTTCAAGACAATCAAGAGCAGAATCGCTCGTCTGAAAAACATCGAGAGAATGTCAGAAGACGGAACATTTGATGTACTGCCTAAGAAAGAAGTTATCCAGTTAAAGAAAGAATGGGATAAACTTGAGAAGAACCTTGGCGGAATCAAAGACATGAAGACACTTCCAGACGCTATTTTCGTAGTAGATCCTAAAAAGGAAAGAATCTGTGTTCAGGAAGCACACACACTTGGAATTCCACTTATCGGTATCGCTGATACTAACTGTGATCCAGAAGAACTTGATTATGTAATTCCTGGAAACGACGATGCTATCCGTGCTGTAAAACTGATCGTTTCTAAGATGGCTGACGCTGTAGTAGAAGCTAACCAGGGTGTTGCAGGCGAAGAAGAGTATGTTGAAGAAGCTGAAGAAGCAGCAGTAGAAGAATAAGATTCTTAAAAAACATAATTGGAGGATAAGATCATGGCAGTTACAGCTAAGATGGTAAAAGAATTAAGAGAGATGACTGGTGCAGGAATGATGGACTGCAAGAAAGCTCTTAATGAAACAGATGGTGATATGGATGCAGCTATCGAGTTCTTAAGAAAGAACGGAGAAGCTAAGGCTGTTAAAAAAGCCGGACGTATCGCAGCAGAAGGTATTGTTATGGCTGATGTTAAAGAAGACAAGACAGCAGCTATCGTAGAAGTTAACTCAGAGACAGACTTCGTTGCTAAGAATGCTGAATTCCAGGGATTCGTTAAAGCTGTTGTTAATCAGGCAATCGCTTCTGAATCAACAGATATGGAAGGATTCATGGCTGAGGCTTGGAACGAAGATGCTTCTAAGACAGTTCAGGATGCATTAAATGAAAAAATCTCTGTAATCGGAGAAAAACTGAGCATCAGAAGATTTGAGAAAATCGTTACAGACGGCTGTGTAGTAGATTACATCCATGGCGGCGGACGTATCGGTGTTCTCGTAGAGGCTGATACAGATGTTGTTAACGACGAGATCAAAGCTTGTCTGAAGAACGTAGCTATGCAGGTTGCAGCTATGTCTCCAAAATATACTTCACGTGATGAAGTAGATGCTTCTTTCTTAGAGCATGAAAAAGAGATTCTTCTTGCTCAGGCTAAACAGGAGAATCCTAACAAACCAGATAACATCATCGAGAAGATGATCATCGGACGTCTCAACAAAGAGATGAAAGAGATCTGTCTGTTAGACCAGGTATACGTTCAGGACAGCGACCTTACAGTAGCTAAATACGTAGAGAAGGTAGCAAAAGAGAATGGAGCTAACATGACAGTTAAGAGATTCGTTCGTTTCGAGACAGGTGAAGGTCTTGAGAAGAAGAACGAAGACTTCGCAGCTGAAGTTGCAGCTCAGATGAACGCATAATCTTACAGTTCGCATAAGAATTTGAACCGTAATTTTATCATGTAAATCAATGAAAAACCTTGAATTTCCTATGAAAATGGGATGATTCAAGGTTTTTTTGCGTGTTGGGAAATATAAATTTAAAAATTATTTTTTGATAATTATGGAAATATTTACCGATTGAAAGCAAGTAAGAAGAAATATATAATAATAAATATTATATTCATAATAGATTAGAATTTGAAAATGATTAGTAAATTAATTTGAATGCTATGTAAAGAAGAGTGATATGAAAGCAATAAATATATATACATATTCTAGAATACAAGAAAATATGGCTACTGAGTTTGAAAATATTTTGTCACAAAGGTCAAAAAAGTTAAATGTGAAGGTACAAGAGTTTATTGCGATAAAAACTCTTGTCGATTTATTGCGGAATATGGAGACAGAGATAAAATATTTTGAAAATTTTTTTACTTCTTTTCATTATAAATGATGAATTAATGGGAGCGGAATTAAAGAAGAAAGTTGTGAGAAATGGTCTGAAATTATTGTAACTAATATGTGGTAAAGCCTGTGCTGGTAAGCAGCATCGGTTAAAAATATAGAAATGCTAGACTTTAGCAGAGTAATAAGATAAAATAGAATTAATTATTTTTTGTCAGTACAAAGGTTAAAGGAGTTAGAAAAAATGTATGAAATCATGAGTGCAGATGAAGCCATCCGTCTGATCAGGGATGGAGACTGTATCTGTGTCAATTCATTTGTAGGAATAGAGAACCCGACAGAACTTCATGAAGCAATCTACCGGAGATATCAGAAGATGCAGTCTCCTACACATCTGACGATTGTATCCAGTGCGGGATTCGGTGTCTGGGATGAAGAACATAATGCAGAAGGATATATCAGAGAAGGTGCAGTAGACAAACTGATCTGTGGACATTTTGGAGCCATGATGAGCACAAAGAAACTGGTGCTGGAGGACCGTTTTGAAGCGTATAATCTTCCCCTTGGATGCATTTCTCATGCAATCCGTGCACAGGCCGGAGGTCTGCCGGGAGCCCTTTCGAAAGTCGGACTGGATATATTCGTAGATCCAAGAAGAGAAGGACCTGGTATTAACCGCATATCCATCGATGATTCACTGGTAAAACATGTAGAAGTAGACGGGGACGAATTCCTGTATTACAAGCTTCCGAAGATTACGATCGCACTGATCAAAGGAACAACAGCAGACAGAAAGGGAAATATCACATTCGATGATATGTTTATGTCCGGCGATGCTCTTTCCATCTGTCAGGCGGTAAAGGCAAACAGGGGAAAAGTTATCGTACAGGTAGACCGTCTGGTTGATACACCGTCGCGTCCACGTAACGCCATTATTCCGGGATGTCTTGTAGATGCAATCGTTGTGGCAGAGCCGGAAAAGAGAAACGAAGCGTATACGGCGCTTACGGGAAGCTTTGAGATTCCTTACAAGGACTGGTATACATGGAGTGAAAAGATCGAGAATGTATCGACCAAACCAAAAAAGAACAGTGTGACGGGAAATATCATTGGTAAGAGAGCTGCACAGGAACTTCGGGTGGATGATATCGTGAATATCGGAATCGGTATCCCAGAGATGGTATCCCGATATGCGAGAAAGAGCGGCATGCTGGATATGGTAACCCTTACGGTAGAGTCCGGTGGTATCGGCGGATTTCCGGTATCGGGAGAAGCATTTGGAGCTATGATTGGTGCAGCGTCAGTCTATGATATGGCGAACCAGTTCGACTTATATGATAACGGAGGACTGGACATCTGCTTTATGGGAGCTCTGGAAGTTGACAAATATGGCAACATCAATGCACACAGAGGACCTGGTGCATTTGCCGGAATCGGCGGATTTGCAAATATTACGGCAAAGACACCGACGGTTGTGTTCTGTATGACATTTGATGCCAAAGGTCTGGAGGTTACGCAGAAAAAAGGAGTGGTGACGATTCAGAAAGAAGGAGAAATTGCTAAGTTCGTAGAGAAGGTCAACAGTGTAAGCTTCTCTGCAAAGCGAGCGATAGAAAATGGACAAAAGGTATTGTATGTAACAGAACGCTGCGTGTTCAGACTGACACCAAAAGGCTTAAAACTGATCGAAGTCTACCCAGGAGTAGATATGCAGAAAGATATTCTGGACAGGCTGCCGTTTGAGGTGGAGATTTAAATTGGAATTTATTTAATTCAGGAAGGCACGACGACCCGGACCTGCATAAAAAGTAGGAAGCCGTTCCTGTTCAGGTTCCGTCGGCGGGAAATACTAAAGCGTCAAAATTATGCTAAAAACGGGCTTCCGAAATTTGCAACTCGCCATTCGGCTCAAACAGGCAAATTTCGAAAACCCAACGCATAATTTTGACGCTTAACTATTTCCAACACCTTCTTCACATTCACTGGAACGGCTTTCTACTTTTTATTCCGTGGGTGTCGAATGCCTTACAAATTAAATGGCAAATGCGTAACCGTAGTGGCTTCCACCGGGTTGGACTTCCGGGCATTTCATTTATTAACATCCACAGCCAGTCACGACTTGAAGGAAACAATAATCCTTATCCATTGTTTCCTTCAAGGACTGAGAGGCCGCTTCTCCAGTTAATAAATTAAATCCCAAGAATTACAGAATATCAATATATTCTCCGGCCAAAGCTTTATTCATACTTCTGACTGCACAGAATTTTCCGCACATACTGCAGGTATCACTATGATCATCTTCCGGGCTTCGGCTGTCACGGATGGCTTTGGCTGTTTCAGGGTCTAATGCACAGGCATACTGTGCGTCCCAGTCAAGTTTCTGACGTGCTTCAGCCATTTTATCATCAATATCACGTGCTCCGGGAACACCTTTGGCGATGTCGGCAGCATGGGCAGCAATCTTGGAAGCAATGATCCCCTGTTTTACGTCATCTACATTAGGAAGCGCCAGATGTTCTGCAGGTGTTACATAACATAAGAATGCAGCACCATTCATAGCAGCAACTGCACCACCGATAGCGGATGTGATGTGATCGTAACCTGGAGCAATATCCGTAACAAGAGGGCCAAGTACATAGAACGGAGCACCCATGCAGATACTCTGCTGTACTTTCATGTTGGCAGCAACCTGATCAAGCGGTACATGTCCCGGTCCTTCTACCATTACCTGTACATTGTGGTCCCATGCACGTTTTGTGAGTTCTCCAAGACGCACCAGTTCTTCAATCTGGCATACATCGGTAGCATCGGCCAGACATCCAGGGCGGCATGCATCACCAAGGGAGATAGTAACATCATATTCTTCGCAGATATCAAGAATCTCATCATAGTGTTCGTAGAAAGGATTTTCTTCTCCGGTCATACACATCCATGCAAATACAAGACTTCCGCCACGGCTTACAATATTCATTTTACGTTTGTGTTTTTTTATCTGTTCAATCGTTTTACGTGTAATTCCGCAGTGAAGTGTGACAAAGTCCACACCATCTTCTGCGTGAAGACGGACAACGTCGATGAAGTCCTGCGCAGTCAGAGTTGCAAGATCTCTCTGATAGTGGATGACACTGTCGTATACAGGAACAGTACCGATCATAGCAGGACATTCATGTGTCAGTTTCTGGCGGAATGGCTGTGTGTTACCGTGGCTCGATAAATCCATGATGGCTTCAGCACCAAGATTTACAGCGCTCATAACTTTTTCCATTTCAATATTGTAATCCTTACAGTCGCGGGATACACCAAGGTTTACATTGATCTTGGTACGGAGCATGCTTCCGACACCCTCCGGATCAAGGCTGGTGTGATTCTTGTTGGCACAGATTGCAACCTTGCCTTCTGCAACAAGTTTCATAAGTGCTTCTGTTGTCATGTTTTCTTTTTTTGCTACAATCTCAATTTCAGGAGTGACAATTCCTTTTCTTGCAGCATCCATCTGTGTTGTGTAATTTCTCATGTGTTTGCCTCCGTTAAAAAATTAAATATAAGGTTATAATGCGTCAGCAAAAACACACAGATTTCGATGCAGGGAAACATTTCTCTACACAGATCTGAGGTTCATAAAAAGAACTATGAAATTACTGACGCCTATATCAGATGGGAAAATCTGATACTTGTGTATGCGGTACAAGGTGGTGTCCCCAATGTACCGTTTCTAAACAACTCTTAACGAGTCGTTTTTATCATAGCCATTACGCCGCCTTTATTCAGCGCTGTAATCAGCAGAAATGCAAGAATGCTTCCTGCAATAGTAGAAATCAGAAATGGAACTACATAGACGAAGATCCCGGCAGGAGTGATTCCCATAATATATACTGCAACAGGATAAGCAGCCAGGCCGCCAAGAATTCCTGTGCCGAGTGCCTCTGCAAGACAAGTCAGGCTGAGCTTGTGGCAAATGGAGTATACAAGTCCACAGCAAAGTGCTCCAACCATACTTCCGGGAAAAGCCATCATGCTGCCAAGACCAAGCAGATTTCGTAACAGGCTGGCACAAAATGCAATTCCTACACTGTACCAGGGCCCTAACGTGACTGCTGCCAGGATATTAATAATATGCTGTACAGGTGCACATTTACTGCCTGCAACCGGAAAGCTTAAGAAACTTCCGACGATGGCAAGAGCCGTAAATACACCGGCAAGAGCCAGTCGTCTTGTCCGTGAAGAGTCTGATGATAAAGTTGTGTGTGTCATAAATAAACATTCCTTTCATAAAAAAATACCCTTCATTCATAAAGCGGATGGAGGGTACAAAAAGTAAAAAAGAAGAGATGCGGGGGCATCTCTGTCAAATCAATACATGGTATGAATCCCTCCGTTGGCATTATCCAAATCAGGTAAAGGGTCGAAACGGAATTACGCTTCCTCTCAGCCGGTTTTCTCCAGCTCCCCCCTGTTTATAAAAAACTTTGTTCAATCGTTATTATAGTCTGGCATATTGGAAAATGCAAGAAAATTTTTCTGCTGGTAAGAAGAAGGGGGGATTTCATATGCTGTTTAAAAAGTCTGGAAAAATATAAGGAATCTTCACATCCTACAGATTAAGTAATAAAAGCGGAAGCTGGTGTAAAAAACAGTTTCTGCTTTTTGTGTTCCGGTTATTCTATAGATGTCGGATGATTTGATGTATACATGATATAGAAAGGTATGCTAAAATAGAAAAAGATGTTGTTATAAAAACTGTATTGGAAAAGAAGCAGCGTACAGACAGATGTATGGACTGGAGGTTCAAAAAAAGAATGAGAGAGAATAATCTAGAGAGGTTTATCAAAGCGCAGGAGTCAGAATTTAAGACAGCTCTTGCAGAGATTAAGAGTGGACATAAGAGAAGTTGCTGGATGTGGTACATTTTTCCGCAGATTCAGGGGCTGGGGAGTAGCGGTACTGCAATGTACTACGCTATTGAAGACTATGAAGAAGCTAAAGCATATATAGAAAACGCAGTGACAAATGCACATTTAAGAGAGAGTTCAGAGGCACTTTTGCAACTGGAATCAGATGATGCAACCAGAGTCATGGGATGGCCTGATGATCTGAAACTGCGTTCGTCAATGACGTTGTTTGCGCTGGCGGCAAAAGAGAATGAAGTCTTTCGGAGAGTACTGGATAAGTTCTTTGATGGAAAATTAGATGCGCAGACAGTAGATATCCTGGATATGAGATATCTGGTGATGAGAATTGATGAACCGGATTTTGGATGTGAAGGAAGACCGGACGGGGTAGAACCAATGGCTAAAGTAACCCTTCTGAAGCTGAAAAGTGAAGAAGAGATTCAGTTAGAGATTCCGGATGCGGAACTTTATCAGAAAGAGATTAATGAGGGCAATGAAGTGGCATTCAGTCCGGATGGGGTTATATTAAAACTTTTATAAACTATATGAAGCTATATGTGTGAAGCGTGGGGAGAACGTAAAAATGTGTGAAAAAGATCGCGTATGTACATGAAAGGGGAGAGTATAAAAATATGAAAAATAAAAAGGAAAAGAAGCAGGAAGAGGAAGAACTGACCGGTATGGCGGCTGTATGGGATTATCTGAAAACATTTCTGATCATATTCTGTGTTGTATTTGCAATGAACAAACTGGTGTATATCAATGCCGTGATTCCGTCGGAATCTATGCAGAATACGATTATGAAAGGAGACCGGGTGCTGGGAAACCGTCTGGCATATATCAAAGATGATCCAGAGAGATATGACATTGTAATCTTCAAATATCCAGATGATCCGTCCAAGATTTTTATCAAGCGCGTGATCGGACTGCCAGGAGAGACGGTTACCGTGAAAGACGGGAAGATTTACATTGATGGAAAAGAGCAGACACAGGCGGTAAGCTTCTGCCCGGAAGAGATGGCAGGAAGCTTCGGACCTTATGAAGTTCCGGAAGATAGTTATTTTGTAATGGGGGATAACCGGAACAATAGTCTGGATTCCAGATACTGGGATAACACGTATGTAAAGAAAGAGGCAATTCTGGCCAAAGCAGGATTCCGGTACTGGCCGCTTAATAAAGTTGGATTTGTAAATAAATCTGCAGAAAAATAGTTGCAATTGTTTTCTGTGTTTTATATAATGAATAAAGTTTTGCGAGAAAAGGCTCTGAAGCGATATCAGGGTCTTTTCTTAACGTAAACACATAGAAGGCAGCTTGAAGATGAAAGATAGCGATATACACAGATGGATATACACAGATGACGGAAAAGGAGGAAAACAGGATGGAAAAAGATATGACGGCCGGCACTCCCGGGAAGATCATTTTCAATTTTACAATGCCGATCTTTATCGGTAATATTTTTCAGCAGTTTTATAATATGGCAGATACGGTGATCGTCGGGAAATTTGTCGGTAATGCGGCACTGGCGGCGGTAGGAGCATGTGGAACACTGGTATTTCTGATCATTGGCTTCCTGCAGGGAGTTACGGCGGGATTTACGGTTGTTACAGCACAGCACTTCGGAGCCGGAAACATGAAGGCGATGAAGAAGTCTGTGGCATCCGGTGCGGTACTTACAGGGATCGTAACCGTTATTCTTACATTGCTGAGCATGATCAGTATGGCGAAGGTGCTGCATCTGATGAATACACCGTCAGACATGTATGGAGAAGCTTACGGATATATTATGGTCATTTGCGGCGGGATTGTGGCACAGGCACTTTACAATTATCTTGCAAGTGTATTAAGGGCACTGGGCGATAGTAAGCGTCCGCTTTATTTTCTTGTGATTGCGGCACTTTTGAATATTGTGCTGGATCTGGTGTTTATCATTGTATTTAGAATGGGAGCGGCAGGGGCAGCCTATGCGACAGTGATCGCACAGGGAATTTCGGGAATCCTGTGTCTGCTATATATTGCAAAGAAGGTTCCCGCACTGTATCTTCATAGAGAAGACTGGGAAATAGATAAGAATCTGGCCGGATGGCAGCTGAAGATCGGACTTCCGATGGCATTCCAGTATTCCATCACGGCGATAGGAACGATTGTTGTACAGTCTTGCCTGAATATCCTCGGTTCTACAGCTGCAGCCGGATTTGCGGCAGCAAGCAAGATCGAGCAGGTGTTTACGCAGGCCTACGTTGCGCTTGGTACAACGATGGCGACTTACTGTGCACAGAATATGGGGGCAGGGAAATATACGAGAATCCGTAAAGGATTTAAGAGTGCAACATTGATTGGATTTATTTATGCGGTTGTGACAGGTGTGATTATTTTCTTTGTCGGAAAATATATGACGATATTCTTTGTATCAGAGAATGTAAATCAGATCATGGAATATGTGGATATTTATTTGAGGTGTGTAAGCGTGTCATTCCTGCCTCTTGTTATTGTTAATTTGTATAGAAACGGAATTCAGGGAATGGGATATGGACTGCTTCCGATGACAGCGGGGATTGCAGAACTTGTCGGACGGAGCGGTGCATCGCTGATTGCATCACATTTTGGCAGCTATATGGGAATCTGTCTGGCATCTCCGGCGGCATGGGTGCTGGCGGGAACACTTCTTCTTATTATGTACTTTGAGATCATGAAAGGAAAGAAAGACAGAAATTTGAAAAATAGATAGAAAACTGAAAAGCAACTTGTTATAATAAAATGTACGAATGAACATAGAAACATTGATGGGTGAAACAGCATGAATCAAAGAGTAATAAAAAAAGTCCGCTGTAATATCTGTTCAGCGGGATGTCCGATCGATGCTTATGTAGAAGAAGGAACGCTTGTGTCGGTAGAAGGCAGCCGGGATCTTCCGGGGCAGAGTGGAGGATTATGTTCTAAAGGAGCTGCTTCCAGGCAGTATGTTTATAACAAAGACAGGATTCTGTATCCGATGAAACGGATCGGAAAAAAAGGAAGCGGGGAATTTGAACGCATATCCTGGGATGAAGCGTATCGGATGATTGCAGAGAATCTTCTCAGGATCAAAAAAGAATATGGTCCGCAGGCGGCAGCATTTTATGCGGGATATCCGAAATGGTACAGACCGGCACTTCTGCGGCTTGCCAATGCTTACGGGTCTCCGAATTACTGTACGGAATCCAGTACCTGTTTTCAGTCGGCGGCAATGGCATGGAGATCTATTTATGGAAATGACATCTGCTTTCCGGATCTGATGCATGCACAGACGGTTCTCGTATGGAGTAACAATCTGTATCATTCCAATGTGGGAATGGCAAGACCTTATCAGTCGTTAAAAGCACGTGGGGCGAAGATCATAGCCGTAGATCCAAGAGAGACCGTAACGACACAGGCAGCGGATATCCACTTGAAACTTCTGCCGGGAACGGACGGAGCACTTGCGCTGTCTATGGCACAGGTGATCATAGAAGAAGGGCTGTATGATAAAGAATTTGTAGAAAAATATGTATATGGTTTTGAAGAGTACAAAGCGTATGTGAATCAGTTTCCACCGGAAAAAGCAGAGAAGATCACCGGTGTAGATAAGAAACTGATCCGTGAAGCTGCCAGAATGTATGCATCTAACGGGCCTGCCGGGGTGATGTTTTCAGCGTCTCCAGTTGTACATAATATTAATGGAATGCAGAATTACCGGGCAGTGATGTGTCTGATCGCACTTACCGGCAACTATGATATTCCAGGTGGCAATCCGTCAAGACCGGGTCCGGTGTCTCCTTGCAATGAATATGGAAAAGTAAAACGGCTGGATACGATAGAAGCCATCGGTGAGAAAGATTTTCCGGCATGGTTTGATCTCCCGTGTGAGGAAGCGCAGTGTACAAGAATTGCAGATTATATTCTGAAGGAAGAACCATATCCGTTGAAAGCTGTGGTGGGATTCGGCCTAAACCACAGAATGTGGCCGGAGCCGGAGCATTTTCAGAAAGCATTAAAAGCGCTGGACTTTTATGTGAATGTAGATCTGTTTTTCTCGGATTCAAGCAAGATGGCAGACCTGGTTCTTCCGGCAGCGTCTTCCTTTGAACGAGATGTTGTGCTGAATGGACGGGGAGGAATGTTCTTCCTGTCAGAAAAAGCAATCGAACCGGTCGGAGAGGCGAAGAATGATATTGAGATCATGATCGGCATGCTTCGTGCCATGCAGTTACATGATGAAGCATTGGAACATGGCTATGAGAAATATATGGAATATATTCTGGAGCCATCCGGTGTCACACTGGAGGAATTGCGGGCGCATCCGGAAGGGGTAAAAGGACGTGTGATCATTCCGCCGGCATTTAAGAGATATGAAAAAGAAGGCTTTCATACACCATCCGGTAAGGTGGAATTTGTGTCACAGATACTCGAACGTTACAAAGACAGCCACGGATATTCCGGACTTCCGGAATACAGAGATTTCCGTGAGGTGTCAGGCATGGACAGGGAAGCATATCCACTGATTCTGAATACCGGTTCCAGAAAACCACAGCTTTTCCATGCAAGAACATACCGGGTACCGTGGCTTGCAGGACTTGAAAAGGCAACACTGGTAGAAATCCATCCGGAAGATGCGAAAAAGTATGGTATTGCAGATGGTGACATGGTGAGGGTATCTTCCCCGGTGGGAAGTATCTGCGGAATTGCGGCGGTTTACCTGAACAGCCAGCCGGGAATTGTACACGTCTATCATGGCAATGCAAAGGGTGAGGCAAATGATCTGATAGACAGAAATTATCTGGATCCAATTTCAGGATTCCCGGGATATAAAAGTTATTTCTGTAAAATCGAGAAAGAAAAAGGCGAGGTGAAGGCATGAGTTACCGATTAAAATTTGATCCGGATAAATGTGTCGGCTGTTATGCCTGTCATATAGCCTGTCTGGATGCACACCATGATGTGGAAGATGTAGATGCAAAGAGCCATCGGACGGTCAAAAAGGTAGTGAAAAATCAGTTTGAAAAGAATATCTGTCCGGGCTGTGCTCACTGCGGTATCTGTATCAAAGCCTGTCCGGTGCAGGCAATTTACAAAGATCCGAAGACTGGATTTGTACTGACAGACAAAGAAAAATGTATTGGATGTCATGCCTGCGAAAAGGTCTGCCCGAAAGACGTGATCCATTTTGACAAGGACGGAAAAATGGAAAAGTGTGACGGGTGTATTGAAAGAATCAGGGAAGGGCGGGAACCTGCCTGCGTCAGAGTCTGTTTTCCCGGTGCGATCACACTGGAATAAAGACGAATAGATAAAAAGGTGAGACTGATAAAAGTAAGAATAGATGAAACTGGATAAAGCTAAGTAAAGAGAGATAAGGATAAAGGCGTATGTTAAAAATCAAGGAATATGTGAAGGCAGAAAGTCTGGAACAGGCATATGAACTGAACCAGAAAAGGACGAACTGCATTCTGGGCGGCATGTTGTGGCTTAAGATGTCGAACCGGAATGTACAGAAAGCGATTGATCTGTCCGGACTTGGTCTGAATCAGATCGAAGAGACAGAAGAAGAATTCCGGATCGGATGTATGACGACACTCCGTGAACTGGAATGTCATGAAAGATTGAACCAGTGGTGTGAAGGCGCAGTAAAAGATGCGGTCAGTGATATTGTCGGCGTACAGTTCCGGAACCTTGCAACGATTGGTGGAAGTATATTCGGACGCTATGGATTTTCGGATGTACTGACGGTGTTTCTTGCAATGGACAGTTACGTAGAACTGTATAAAGGAGGGATTGTTCCATTACAGGAATTTGCGCAGATGAAAAGAGACAATGACATTTTAGTCAGAGTCATTGTAAAAAAGGATCAGAGAAATATGATCTATCTGGCACATAGAAATTCCAAGACAGATTTTCCGGTATTGACATGTGCGGTTTCAGTAAATGCTGAAAATGGATGCGTATGTATCGGTGCAAGACCGCAGAAGGCGGTCCGACTGGAACTGACAGAAGCAGTCAGAGAAAAAGTATGGAGTGGTGTCTGTACTGAAGAAGAGATGAAGAAAGAGGCAGAATGCATTGCTTCACAGGTAAAGACGGACAGTAATATGCGCGCTGGCAAAGAATACAGAAACCGTCTGGCATATGTTCTGATCCGCAGGACATTGGAAGCACTGAATACAAAAGGAGGAGATCAGTAGGATATGAAAGTAAAGATTCTTTTAAATGGGACAATGAGAGAAGCGGAAATATCCAGCGATCAGCTTCTGATCGATTTTGTCAGAGATCATGGATGCTATAGTGTAAAACGTGGATGTGAGACGTCGAACTGCGGTCTGTGTACAGTGTTTGTAGATGATAAACCGGTATTATCCTGTTCGATGCTGACAGCCAGAGTCGACGGATGCAAGGTAGATACGTTAGAAGGACTTCAGGAAGAAGCAAAAGAATTCGGTGCATTTGTTGCAGATCAGGGTGCAGAACAGTGTGGTTTCTGCAATCCGGGAATGATCATGAATGCAATTGCCATGTTCCGCGAGAATCCGGAGCCGACAAGAGAAGAGATCAAGGCATATCTTGCGGGAAATCTTTGCAGATGTTCCGGATATGAAGGACAGCTTCGTGCAATGGAAGCATTTATCGAATACAGAAAGAAAGGAGAAAGATCATGAAAGCAGTCGGACAACCGATAAGAAAAAAAGACGCAATGGCACTGGTGACAGGAAAGCCGGTATTCATGGATGATCTTGCTCCAAAGGACTGCCTGATCGTAAAGGTACTCCGAAGCCCGCATGCCAATGCGATCGTAAAATCAGTAAAGACAGATGTGGCAAAAAGAGTGCCGGGGATCGAAGATATCTACACGTGGGAAGATGTGCCGCATGAAAGATTCACCACAGCGGGACAGACATATCCCGAACTCAGTCCGTATGACCGTCTGATCCTTGACCAGCATGTCAGATATGTGGGAGATCCTGTGGCAATCGTGGCAGGAGAGAATGAAGCGTGCGTGGATAAGGCACTTAAGATGTTGAAAGTAGAGTATGAAGTACTTCCGGCAGTACTGGATTTCCATACAGCAAAAGATAACGAAGTACTGGTACATCCGGAAGACAACTGGAAGGCACTTTGCCAGGTCGGCGCAGATAATAAGCGGAACTTATGTGCATGTGACAGCACTGAAGACGGGAATGTAGAGGCAGTGCTGGCTGACTGTGATGAAGTTGTGGAAGGCACCTATCATGTAAGAGCAGCGCAGCAGGCCATGATGGAGACATTCCGTACGACATGCTTTATGGATGCTTATGGAAGACTGAATATCTTAAGCTCTACACAGATTGTATATCATGTAAGACGTATCATTTCCAATGCACTTGGAATTCCGAAATCCAGGATCCGTGTCAGCAAACCGAGAATCGGAGGCGGATTTGGTGCAAAGCAGTCGGTCGTGGCGGAATTATTCCCGGCATTTGTCACATGGAAGACGGGAAAAGCTTCGAAGATGATCTTTACAAGAGAGGAATCGCAGATCGCATCGTCTCCGAGACATGAAATGGAAGTACATGTCCGTCTGGGTGCATCGAAGGAAGGAAAGATCCGTGCGATCGATGTATATACACTGTCGAATACAGGCGCTTACGGAGATCACGGACCGACGACTGTTGGATTGTCCGGTCATAAATCGATCCCGTTGTATAGTTCGGCAGAAGCACACCGTTTTACATACGATGTTGTGTATACCAATCATATGGCTGCCGGAGCATACAGAGGATATGGCGCGACACAGGGAATCTTTGCAGTGGAATCTGCAGTAAATGAAATGGCAGAACGATTACATATCGATCCGGTAGAATTCCGTCTAAAAAATATGGTAAGAGAAGGCGATGTGATGCCTGCATATTACGGTGAGACAGCACAGAGCTGTGCACTTGACCGCTGCCTGGAGCGGACTGCAGAACTAATCGGCTGGAAGGACAAGTATCCGTGTAAAGACATGGGAAATGGTAAAGTTCGAAGCGTCGGTATTGCAATGGCAATGCAGGGGTCCGGAATCTCGGGCGTAGACGTCGGCTCCGCGACAATCAAGATGAATGATGACGGATTCTATACACTGATGATCGCGGCAGCAGATATGGGAACCGGATGCGATACGATCCTGGCACAGATGGCAGCAGAGTGTCTGGACTGTCCGGTGGAAAGAATTGAAGTACTTGGTGCCGATACAGATGCGTCGCCATATGATTCCGGATCTTATGCGTCAAGTACTACGTATATAACAGGTAAGGCAGTAGAAAAAGCATGCCAGAAGCTGATTGCCAGAATCCTTGAGATTGCATCAGGAATGCTGGAGGCACCTGTGGAAGAACTGGTATTTGCAAGTGATCATGTAGAATGGCCGAAAGAACAGAAGAGTGTATCATTGGAAGATATCGGTACGAAATCCATGTGCGGTAATGGCTGTGCGCTTGAGGTGACAGAAAGTAATACGTCTCCGACATCACCGCCGCCATTCATGGCAGGGGCAGTAGAGATCGAACTCGACAAAGAGACCGGTCATGTGGAAATCCTGGATTATAAGGCTGTCGTAGACTGTGGAACAGTTGTCAACCCGAATCTTGCAAGAGTGCAGGCAGAAGGCGGGCTTGTACAGGGAATCGGAATGACGCTTTATGAGAATATCCAGTATAATGAAAAGGGAAGAATGCTGAATAACTCATTCATGCAGTATAAAGTACCATCCAGAAGAGATATGGGAAATCTGCAGGTCGAATTTGAAAGCAGTTATGAACCGACCGGTCCATTCGGTGCCAAATCCATCGGAGAGATCGTAATTAACACTCCGGCACCGGCGCTTGCACAGGCGATTGCGAATGCAACCGGCATCTGGTTCAAAGATCTTCCAATCACCAGCGAACAGATTGCAATGGGCGTTCTGGAGAAAAAACTGGCAAAATAAAATATATTAGAAAAATATATAGTGAAACTACTTGCAATCAGACGCAAAAGTTATTACAATATTGGGTAACGTTTAGAAAAATATGTGGAGGCCGCTAAGATGCAGTTATTAAAAGACAGAATCCGCAAGGATGGCAAGATAAAAGAAGGAAATGTCTTAAAAGTGGACAGCTTTCTGAATCATCAGATGGATGTAAAGTTATTTCAGGAGATTGGAAAAGAATTTAAGAGAAGATTTGCAGATGAAGAGATCACAAAGATTCTTACCATAGAAGCTTCCGGTATCGGCATCGCATGTGTTGCAGCAGAAGTATTTGATGTTCCTGTTGTATTTGCTAAGAAGACACAGACCAAGAATATTGCCGGAGATGTGTACACTACAAAAGTAGAATCATTTACACACGGAAGAGTGTATGACATTATTGTTTCAAAAGAATTCCTCGGAAAAGGTGACAAGGTACTTCTGATCGATGATTTCCTTGCGAATGGAAAAGCTCTGGAAGGACTTGCAGAACTGGTTACAAAGTCAGGAGCCGAGCTTGTCGGAGCCGGAGTTGTGATCGAGAAGGGATTCCAGGTCGGAGGAGATATCATCCGTTCCAAAGGTATTCATCTGGAGTCATTGGCGATCGTAGAAAGCATGGATGAAAAGACAGGAGAAGTGGTTTTCCGCGACTAATAGATAAAAATTCAAAGGATTTTTAAGGGAATGTGAGGCTTTCATATTCCCTTTTTTTTATTCCTATGCTATACTTTATGATAAGTATGTGAATGCATAAAGAGAACTTATGGTAAGGAGTAAGAACTTATGAAAAGAGTATTGTTAAAACTCAGCGGGGAGGCTCTCGCAGGCGATAAAAAGACAGGATTTGACGAAGCTACCTGTATGGGTGTAGCCAAGCAGGTAAAGCAGCTTGTAGATGATGGGGTACAGGTTGCAATCGTAACAGGTGGAGGTAACTTCTGGAGAGGAAGAACCAGTGAGACGATCGACCGTGTGAAGGCTGACCAGATCGGAATGCTTGCAACAGTTATGAACTGTATCTATGTATCTGATATTTTCCGTTATGCAGGTATGAAGACAGAAGTATTTACACCGTTCGTATGCGGTGCATTTACCACACTGTTTTCCAAGGATGCAGCAGTAGAAGCATTGAATGAAGGAAAAGTTGTATTCTTTGCAGGCGGAACAGGACATCCATATTTTTCAACAGATACAGGTGCAGTTTTAAGAGCCATTGAGATCGAAGCAGATGCAATGTTACTGGCAAAAGCAATTGATGGTATCTATGACAGTGATCCGAAGGTAAATCCGGAAGCGAAGAAGTACGATGAGATATCTATTCAGGAGATTATCGATAAGAAGCTGATGGCAGTAGATCTTACCGCTTCTATCATGTGTCTGGAGAATAAGATGCCGATGCTGGTATTCGGATTAAATGAGGAGAACAGCATTGTTGAGACAATGAAGGGTACATTTACAGGAACAAAAGTAACTGTATAAAAATGCAGATAAGCAGATAAAAGGAGATAACACTATGAATGAAAGATTAAAACCATTTGAAGAAAAAATGAAGAAAACAATCGGAAATCTGGACGGAGAACTTTCTGCAATCCGTGCAGGCCGTGCAAATCCGAACGTTCTGAATAAGATCATGGTAGACTATTATGGAACACCGACACCAATCCAGCAGGTAGCAAACGTATCCGTACCGGAAGCACGTATGATTCAGATCCAGCCATGGGAAAAGAAAATGGTAAGAGAGATTGAAAAAGCAATCATGACTTCAGATCTGGGGATTAATCCGACGAATGACGGAACAACTGTACGTCTTCTTTTCCCTGAATTAACAGAAGATCGAAGAAAAGAACTGGTAAAGGATGTTAAGAAAAAGGGCGAAGCAGCCAAAGTTGCGATTCGTAATATCCGTCGTGATGGAATCGATTCTGTTAAGAAACTGAAAGGTTCCGATGTGTCAGAAGATGAAATGAAAGATATGGAAGATGATCTTCAGAAACTGACAGACAAATATGTAAAAGAAGTTGATAAAGCTGTAGAAGCAAAATCAAAAGAGGTTATGACAGTATAAGACCTGTAAGAGATAAAAGCAGTATACAACAGGAGGGGGATAAGGTCCAGATGCTCTGGAAACTGTCCCCTCTGTTCTTGTATACCTATTGTTATTAGGAGGAAATAATCATATGAATGTGCCACAACATGTTGCGATCATATTGGATGGAAACGGACGCTGGGCAAAAGCAAAAGGAATGCCGCGCAATTACGGTCATGCACAGGGCAGTAAGAATGTAGAGCGTATCTGCGAAGAAGCGTGGAGAATGGGCATTAAATATCTGACGGTCTACGCATTTTCCACAGAGAACTGGAATCGTCCGGACGATGAAGTCAATGCTCTGATGAAGCTGCTTCGTAATTACATGAAGACCTGTCTGAAAACGGCTGCAAAGAATGATATGAAAGTCCGCGTGATCGGGGATATCACAAGACTGGATGAAGACATTCAGAAGAGAATTCTGGAACTGGAAGAAGCAACAAAGAATAATGGCGGTCTGAATTTCCAGATCGCGATTAATTATGGAAGCCGTGATGAGATGATCCGTGCGATCCGTAAGATTGCAAAAGACTGCGTGGATGGAAAAGTGGATCCGGCTGAGATCAAAGAAGAAACATTTGAGCAATATCTGGATACAAAAGGAATCCCGGATCCGGATTTGATGATCCGTACCAGCGGGGAGCTTAGGCTTTCCAATTATCTGTTATGGCAGCTTGCCTATACAGAATTTTATTTTACAGATGTTCCGTGGCCGGATTTCAGTAAAGAAGAGCTGGAAAAGGCGATTGAAACATACAATCACCGTGACAGACGTTATGGTGGTGTGAAGGAGGAAGAAGAACAGAATGTTTAAGACGAGATTATTAAGTGGGATTGTTCTGGTTATCATCTTAATTGCAACGGTTGGAACCGGCGGTGGTTTACTGTTTGGATTTCTGGCACTGATCAGTCTGATCGGACTGTCAGAGCTTTATAAAGTTGTGGATGTGCAGAACAAGATATTAGGACTTACCGGTTATCTGGGAGCTGTTGTATATTATGGAATTTTATATACCGGACAGATGCAGTATGTGACACTTCTTACGATTGCATTTCTGGTAGTACTGATGGCGGTGTATGTGTTTTCATTCCCGACATTTAAGGCAGAGCAGGTAATGACGGTGTTCTTTGGCGTATTCTATGTTGCAGTGATGTTGTCTTATGTGTACCAGACCAGAATGCTGGAAGACGGAGCCGTTGCAGTATGGCTGATCTTTTTAAGCTCCTGGGGGTGTGATACCTGTGCGTACTGTGCAGGCATGCTTCTTGGAAAACACAAGATGGCACCGAAGTTAAGCCCAAAGAAATCCGTAGAAGGCGGAATCGGCGGAATTGTCGGAGCTGCATTACTGGGTGCAATCTTTGCAGTTGCAGCAAATAAGATTACAGGAGCTGGTGTGAATCCGGCACAGTATGCGGTTATTTGCGGAGTCGGCGGTATGATCTCGCAGATCGGAGATCTGGCAGCTTCAGCGATCAAACGTAATCATGATATCAAAGATTACGGGAAACTGATCCCGGGACATGGCGGAATCCTTGACAGATTTGACAGTGTTATCTTTACAGCACCGATCATTTATTATCTTGCAACATTCCTTGCAGGAAGATTGTAGGAGGTAAGTATGAAAAAGATAGCAATTTTAGGTTCTACAGGTTCCATTGGAACACAGACCCTGGAAGTGGTAAGAGAGAATGGAGATATCGAAGTACTCGGACTGGCTGCAGGCAGCAATATCAAGATGCTGGAAGAACAGATCAGGGAATTCCACCCACAGATCGTGGCTGTATGGTCGGAAGAAAAAGCAGACGAATTACGTGTTAATGTAGCAGATACAGATACAAAGATTGTTGCAGGCATGGATGGACTTCTGGAAGTTGCAACGATGAAGGGAACAGAGATCCTTGTAACGGCTGTTGTCGGTATGATCGGTATCCGTCCGACAATTGAGGCAATCAAAGCAGGAAAAGACATTGCACTTGCCAATAAAGAGACGCTGGTAACGGCAGGACATATCATTATGCCGCTGGCAAAAAAGATGGGAGTATCCATTCTTCCGGTGGACAGCGAGCACAGTGCAATCTTCCAGTCTTTACAGGGAAATGATCATGGAGCACTTCATAAGATCCTTCTGACAGCATCCGGCGGACCGTTCCGTGGAAAGAAATCGGAAGAACTGATGGAGATCAAGGTGGAAGATGCATTGAAGCATCCTAACTGGTCAATGGGACGTAAGATCACGATCGATTCATCTACAATGGTAAACAAAGGTCTTGAAGTTATTGAAGCCAAGTGGTTATTTAATGTAGATGTGGATCAGGTACAGGTTGTGGTACAGCCGCAGAGTATCATTCATTCGATGGTAGAATATGTAGATGGCGCAATTATTGCAGAACTTGGAACACCGGATATGAAGCTCCCAATCCAGTATGCACTGTATTATCCGGAAAGAAGATTCCTTCCGGGGGACAGAGTAGATTTCTGGACACTGGGCAAACTGGAATTTGAGAAGCCGGATACAGACACATTCTACGGACTGGAACTTGCATATGAAGCAGGAAGAAAAGGCGGAAGTCTTCCGACTGTATTCAATGCGGCAAATGAACTTGCAGTCAGCCAGTTCCTCAACAGAGAGATCAAGTATCTGGAAATCACGGAGATCATTGAGGACTGTATGAAAGCGCATAAGAATATTAAAAATCCAACGCTGGAACAGATTCTGGAGACAGAAGCAGCGACCTATGAGAGAATCAACAGCAGGAGGTAACAGTAAATTTGGGAATTATATTAGCAATCTTATTATTCAGCTTCATCATATTTTTTCATGAGCTGGGTCATTTCTTACTGGCGAAGAAAAATGGAATTGATGTAGATGAGTTTGCTATAGGAATGGGACCGGCAATCTATTCAAAAGAATATAAAGGGACCAAATACGCCGTGCGTATCCTTCCGATCGGAGGGTTCTGTGCGATGGGGGAAGACGAAGAAGCGAATGATTCGCCGAACAATTTTAATAACAAATCTGTCTGGGCGAGAATCTCTGTCATAGCGGCAGGGCCTGTGTTCAACTTTATCCTGGCTTTTATATTTGCCGTGATCATTACAGCGATGGTCGGCTATGATAAGCCGGTGATCGGAGCAGTAGAATCAGGCTATCCTGCTGCAGAAGCAGGCCTGAAAAAAGGTGATGAGATCGTACAGATGGGAAACAAAAAGATCCATATCTTCCGTGAAGTCAGCTTTTACAATCAGTTTCATTCTAATGAGGATGTGGCTGTTACCGTGTTAAGAAACGGAAAAGAAAAGACGGTCACACTGACACCGAAGATGGATAAAGAACTGGGCTATAAGAGATTAGGAATAGGAAGTTCTGGTTATAGCAAGGCAAATCTGTTGACGGCTTTTCAATATGGCGGATATGAAGTGAAATTCTGGATATGTACAACTGTCGATAGCTTAAAGATGCTTGTGACAGGCCAGATTGGAGTAAATGAACTTTCGGGCCCTGTGGGAATTGTAAGTACTGTAGATACAACCTATAAAGAAAGCCGTTCTTATGGAGTATTTGCAGTTGTGGTACAGATGTTAAATATGGCAATATTGTTGTCTGCGAATCTTGGTGTTATGAATTTGCTGCCACTCCCGGCATTAGATGGGGGACGTCTGGTATTTCTTTTTGTGGAGGCAATCAGAGGAAAACGTGTGCCACCAGAGAAAGAGGGATATGTACATCTGGCAGGAATCATACTATTGATGTTGTTGATGGTATTTGTAATGTTTAATGATATTAATAGAATATTTTTGGGCAGGTAGAAGTGCTGGCAGATCTATCAAAAAATCATCCCCCTTAGGTAGAAAATAGATAAAGTCTACTTAAGGGGGACTTTTGATACCAAAGTATACAAAAGAGAGCATTATTTGTTTTCGGAATTACATTCCGGCAAACCGGTAATACTGGTTAGCAGTGATAATATTCCGGCCAGCATGGATGTGGAAATTACTAATTTCGTATCTATCTGCCCAAGTACAGTTACGGTTCCAATTGTTGCTATGGCGGTCTGCGCGACAGTCTTTATTGCCCTGATACCGGCACATTTAGCCCATTTTTTCCAATCTTTTGCTTTCATGTTACCATCCTTTCTTTTCAGGGCTGATTAATCCGTTTATCATTAGAGCGATTCGATTATTATCCATACAGTTCAGCAATTCGTGATACGCCTACGTAAATTTCGGAAATTTTATACCATGTAGTATAATCGACTGTTCCGGTCTGTGGCAGCCCGAATACTTTCTGGAATGTACGGACTGATTCTGCAGTTGCAGGTCCGTAAATCCCGTCAGCAGTAATTTTCGGAATAGCAGGATAAGCACCTGCTATGACATTTAATTGTTCCTGCATCTGCAAAACTTTATTGCCGGAAGAACCAATTTCCAGAGTATAGCCAGGCCAGGAGGATGGGATGCCGGAGATGGCTTCGGCGGTGTTAATGTACATGTCGTCACCGTAGTAGTAACGGAGAATTTCGATAGGGGAATAGCCCTGGTCGCCTAAGGATTTGGATCCCCATTGGGTCAACCAAATTGTTATAACCTATAAAGTATACGCAAACCCTTGATTTTACTGGGTTTGCGGGCATTTTACCTGTATAAGAAAAAGTAGATTTTAAGAGAATCGTTCTTGCGATCGTAGATAATCTTGTCGATGATCTGCTTCAGGGCTTCGTTCTTTTGAATGTATGTATAATTGTTGGAGATGAGAATATCATATACACTCCGGACCTTCTGAAGCATAGCATCCGCTGGATCCTGATCGGATTTACGAGCTGCCTTTTTCAATTCCTTTAATTGTTGTTCTAAGGATTCCCGTTCTTTCTGAATGATAGCTTTATTCGCTTTATATTCTTCCAGTGTATCAATCCCTTCCCGGTAGGAGGCTTTTATTCGTTCCTCTTTGCCGGTTAAACTTTCCAAATGTTCTGTTATAGCCTTGCGCTCATCAAACTGCTCTGTGGGTTGATATTCACGCAATTCATAGACAATATCTTTGGTATCCAATATTTCTTTGATACTGGCCAGAACTTCCTTCTCAAGGACCAGTGAGCTGATGCCGTTCGGCTTTTTACATTTACCTTTACTGTATCCGTAGCAGGAGAAGTAAGAATATTTTTCCCCATTGACTCGTTTCATAGTGGTTGAGGTTAGGGTGCGTCCGCAATCCGGGCATTTCAGCAGTCCGGAGAGCCAGTGCTTATAAGTGGAAGAGGGACGCTTGCCAACCGGCTTGTAGGTGGCTTTAAATCGTTTCTGCGCTGATTCAAAGAGTTCCTTTGATATGATAGCCGGCTGTTGTCCTTCTGTAACAATCCATTCGTCCTTATCTTTGATACGATTAGTGCTGTTCTCTGTCCGGTTCCACCGGATCATGCCACAATAGGAAGGATTCTGGATGATATATTCGACAGATCTTCGCTCAAATGGCTTTCCGTGCGAAGTCTTGAGCCCTAAAGAATTTAGGTATCTGGCGATATCAAAGAAGCTCATGCCTTCATTTGTGTATTTTTCGAATATAGTCCGAACAATCTTTGCTTCTTCCGGAACAATCACCGGCGGCTTGCCATGCTCCACAACTTTGTAGCCGAGTGGTGGACGCGCCTGGTATGCTCCGCGGAGTGCATTTTCTTTCATGCCTCGATACACTTCGCCAGATAATCGGATAGAGTAATATTCATCCATCCACTCGATTATACGCTCGATCAGGCTGCCAAAAGGATTGTCGGAGAGTGGCTCGGACACACTCACGACATCTACATTGTGCTGTTTTTTTAAAAGAGACTTGTATACGATGGATTCTTCCTGATTCCGGGCAAATCGTGAAAACTTCCATACCAGGATCAGATCGACTGGACGGTCATCACCTTTGGCCAGTGCGATCATCTCCTGAAAGCCGGGACGCTTGTTGGCTTTTCTTCCGGAGATACCTAGGTCCGTGAAGATCTTCAGGATTACAATATTGTTCTTGGCTGCATAGTCCCGGAGGAGATGCTCCTGGGAGTCCGGGGAGATCTCTTCCTGATCATGAGTGGATACCCGGATGTAGCCGTATGCATATTTTACGCTCATTGTATCACCTTCCTGTAATTATATGTGCGACATCGCACAAAAATGGGTACAAAAATAACACCTATGCAGGTGCCAGGGAAATGTGATATAATACTCTTGTTCACGGAATGTTATATCGTGCCTTGGCACTGTATAGTATTCAAAGATAGAGGCTCTGGTGCTGGTAACACCGGGGCTTCTGTTGTTTTATTGTGGATAACGTAAAAACATATATTTTTACGATTTATTAATGATCTGCTAGAGACAGCACATTTGCCGTATATAAATTTATTCCAGAGAATGTGGTAAAATCATTGTCATCAGAGATAATATTGGTATGGTTAGTAGAAACACAATTATCTAAGATAACATAATCAAAAGGATCGCATCTGTGTGCAGAGAAAGTATTTGTAAAATTTTTGAGTTTTGAATTTGTAAAATTAAAATCTAAAATCTTGCAAATAGCAGTAGCGTTATTTAAAGTTGTATGTAAGATGTTCTGTAATTTTTTTCTTTCCACAGAATCCTTTCGATAATCTTTAGGGGTATAATGGCAGTTAGGATTTGTAGCCAGAAAAATGGCAAACTCATTTTTCTCAATTATATTTAATAATTCTGAAATATTGTAAACAGAGGTGCATAATGGGTTACCGTCAGATACTAATCTATCTACGAAATCATAATATGGTTTTGCCTGATATTCCACACTTTTTTTTGTGAGACCATAACGTGGATAAACATACCAATAGAGAACGTTTGTATCCAAGAAATATTCTTTTGAATTATTAATGGAAGAGAAGGAATTAATATCTATAATATTCATAATTATTCCACCTTTTTTGGAGCATTGTTAATGATTTTATCAATTTCGGAAGAAAACTCTGGATTTTCATATATTAGTTTAGCGTTATCAACCGAGGTCTTATATGTGCTTTTTCCAGTATCAGTTATATTTAATAATTCGATTTTTTCAAGCAAATCAAATCCATAAACAAGCCCTAATGAAGCAAAGCTGTTGTTAAAAAAAGGTGAAGCAAAACGTTTGATACCATCAAAGTCAACAGATATTTCTTCCCCGCTTTTGAGTGCTTCTTCAATTAGGTGTTTTAATACAGCTCCCTTTGTTCTTGAAGCTGCTTCGTTTGTGAAAGACGATAATTTAATTGTGCTCATAAATTATTCCTCCTTATTTTAAATAGTGTATATATGATCATAATCAGCAATAATTGTGATACCGATAAACGTTCCCATAGAGGGAAAAGACAAATGTTCAAAATTAGATGTAGCATTGTATTGATAGTATATATCGTTAGATAAAATATTTAAAGAGCCGTCATTTAGACGAATGAAGTCTTGCAGGTCAGATAAACCAAGACCGCGTGGAATACCACTAAGCAGTTGCTTAGTTGAATTTCCTCGCTTGAGGGCCCATTCAAGAGCAGATTTTGATGACATTGTATTATCAATTTTTTCTTTTATTAATGCGGGAATGCCGACACCCGTATCATAAACAGAAAAAGAAAGATATTTTTTCTGTGGCATCCAATGCCCACATGCATAAACTCCATGATTTGCACGAGAGTGATCGACTGAATTATTAAATATTTCGTAAATATTCTTAAATAAAACTTCATGCCCTTGTTCTGTTAGTTGGATAGGTGCAAGCTCAAGAATATTGTCAATGTATTCGATAATACTCGAATCATCTTTTAAATCGATGGATGCAAATGGTATAGCATTCCTGTTAGAATGAATATCTGGTTGCTTCATAATATGATCATACAAACCGGAATTATAAAAATATTCACTTAGTTTACTGTTTTTAGAAGTTTGATATTTAATAGTTTTACCAAATGAAGCACCGATATACGCTAAAGCACCAAGGTACGATGTGAAAATAGCATGACTAAATCTACAATGTGTAAAGTCAAGGATAATAGTTGTTTCGTTAGAATCAATTAAATCGTTTTGTACTTTGGATAAAAATTTATACGTATCGGCGTTGTTGTTTAATGAAATCGGAAATATGATACGTTCCGCCATAAAATCATTCCTCGTTTCTTTGGCTATATACAATAGATTTTCCACTATACAAATTTATTTCATCTGCACCTTCTGCATCAATGCTTCCTGGAGCACCTGCGAGAAGTTAAGTCCCATAGCAGTAGCGGACTCATTCAACCATTCAGGAATGGTGAGTGTCTTTTTAACAGCTTTCGAACTATGCTTCTTCAGATATGCAAATAAATCAAACTCAATGACAACAAGAAAACCATCATCAACTTTAAGTTCGCTGATATCTGTAGGATCAGGAATTACTTCCTTTTCTTTCTGTCTGCTTGTGACCGCAAGTCCTAATGCGTCAACGGCATTTTCGTATGCTTGCTGCATATCATCCCCGTCGGAAAAACATTCCGGGAAATCCGGGAAAGAGATCCAGAACCCGCCGTCTTCTTTATGAAAAATTGCCGGATAAAATAATCTGTTCATACACGATACCTCCATAATATTTTATTTGTGCCGGCAGGACTATTTAAGCCCCGCCTGTTTTAATATTGCCTGTTCCAAACCTTTTTTCAAGTCTTTGGAGTGATAAGGAACAATTACTGTTCTACCAGTTTCCGGATTCATCAGTTTTACATGTGAGCCATTCTGACTAACTACGATGAAACCGTTTTTCTTGAGAAGTTTAATCATCTCTTTTGGTGTTAATGGCATCTTTTGTATCTCCTTTCCTTATCATGATTACATTATAGCACGTGTTAACACGTATGTCAAGCAAATATGTATAAATACGTATTTTGCGTATAAAATAATTGAAATGTAACATACTAATATCATGAAGATATTACTAGACAAAATAATGTATGATAAACATCTGACCATTCGTCAGCCCTCTATCCTTACAGGTGTCCCAAAATCGACAATAGCTGATATCGCATCTGGAAAGATTAGTCCACGACTGGACACACTGGAACAGTTAGCAAAGAGGCTAAATGTTCGAATTACTGACTTATTTGAGGCGGATATTAAATAAGTGTCTGAGCATCCGGACAAATTTATTTATGTGTCTTTTTAAATCGTATTGAATATGATACAATATTCTTGTTGAGGGAGTACTGTATCGAGCGAATCCTTCGCCGTATATATTACTCGGGATTTCCCCGGTGTTTGATAGGCACCGGGGATTTTTTATATTACACTATTTTATTGTCCTGTAGCAACGCTTGTGTATGCATCCTGCACTTGCTGTGCCTGGGTGGTGTACACTTCTTGCAATTTTCCTGCCCATTCATTGTAGGTATCATCACTGTCACCATTTTTTAATTTGATTTCAGCCATTTTACTAACACCTTCGTTACAGATTGTAGCCAGTTTTTCGACTTTTGTGTTACAAAGTTCTGCAAGAGCATTTACGTCACCGTTTTTCTCAGGAGCTTCTGTATTGAATTCATCAACAACACCTGGAGTTGCTTCAGTAATTTTCTGAGTATATTCATCCAGAATACTCTGATACGTAGTTTCTTCTGACTGATCAGCCGAAGAATCATCAGAAGAAGTATCAGATTTTGCTGTTTCCTCTGTTTTAGTGTCGGACTTAGAACTTGAAGAATCAGATCCAGATCCTCCACAAGCAGATAATGACAATGCCATAGATGATGCCAGTAATAATGCTACGATTTTCTTTTTCATATGTTTTTCCTTTCATTTTATTTGTTTCAAAATGTTTCGTCTCTTGTTATTTTCCAGAGTTTATTTATTCAATCAGATATCTCCGCCATATAAATACTTTCGTATCAAGAGGGCAGTGTATTTATGGTTAGAGATACTGGGTGAATCAAGTTATATATTATATTTTCTTAAATATCATCAAGTTAGGGATAAAATAAATTGTGTAGTTATCTACAGTTTTGTATTCCCCATACTTATTCCGATAGCAGTTAATGCAGTCTTCCAGATATTCTTCTGTAACATCCAGATACTCTGCAATTTCATATTTATCTTTACAACCGTGTTCATAGGCTCTGATCAGACCGAGTAGTCCGATGCTGTGATTGTATCCCCAGAGCCGCGCCTGGCGCTCTTGTTTTCGGTTTCCTGGAACAGTCATATCGAGAATGTTTCCAACCGATGTATAATAATGTCCTAGTTCTTCAGCCAGTACACAGGCTTTTTCTTTTTCTGTATCAATGTCTTGTCGGATTGCTATCCGGTTGCCTTTGATACGTCCATTGTTATATTGTAATGGTTTTTCCTTAACTGTAAGTCCCGTATCGCAGGCTTCATCTAAAAGTGCTTCATAAGCATTCATCGTAAACACCTCCAAGATAATTATAATAATTCACCTGTCCGATAAAAAAGACTTAGAAATCTTTATCATCCATAATATCATCATCTGACGTATCAGCTCCTTCAGGAACGTTTATATCTGTACGTGCTTGAGCTGCGTTCAATATAGTTGAGTTGTCAGAAGAGTAAGTATCTATGGTGTAGTTTGCCATATTGGATAAATCAGTAGCGTAATCAATAACTTTTTCCTTGCCAGCTGTATTGAGTAAATTGAAAGCTTCTAGTAATTTTTGCTCATAGTTAACATCTTTTGACTTATCAAGAACAAAATGTATAGATAGCGTATCATTCTTCGTATCATATAATACGACATCAATAATAGCATTAAGTGCAGCAGCTTTGTCAGTATAAGAATTGAATGGACTTTTTAGAGCTTCAGCTATATTACTTACTGTTTCTATTCCATCCGTATATTTTGTAGTGTTGTCAACTCCCTCACACATTTCGCTTAGGCTATCACAAATAGCTTGAAAAACAGTTGGGCTATTTTTTAGGCTTCTTCCTGTTATTTCAAATATCATGGTACTATCAGAAATGTATTTACTGTATTTAGTATCCATGTTGGCATTCATATTAATATCTTTTCCGACTAGCCATCCTGGATTAACATTCAAAGAATTGGCAATAGAATGTAAGACAGGAAGTTTTGGATGAGCAATTTGTCCACGTTCATATCGTTGGATAGTTGATTTTGCCACGCCAATATCCTTGGCAATGTCTTCTAAAGTATAATTTCTTAAAGAACGAGCGTGTTTAATTCGTTCACCTATTTTTTTTACATCCACAATACACACCTCCCTTATAAGTACACTATACAACAATAAATTGCACAGCGCAATATGAGAAAACAAAAAAATAAAAAAAGTTGCACAGTGCTATTGACTTGAAAGTTGCGTAATGCTACAATTTGACGTGAAAGGAGGAGTTAGGGTGGTAAATTCAAGAAAAATAAAGGGGCGCCTTGTTGAATTGGGATTAACGCAAAAAGATGTTGCGGAAAAAATTGGCGTAGCGCAACCGACGGTAAATCAAAAAATCAACAACATTCGCCCGATGGACTTGCAAGAAGCAGAAGCAATTGCGGATTTGCTAAAAATAAGTCCTAGAGAATTTGTAGAATATTTTTTTACATAGCAGTTGCATAATGCAACAAGCGCGATGAAAATGAATGGAGGACACATGGACGAACTTGTATATCTAAGAAATGATGAAGCTGTATGCAGTAGTTTGCAGGTAGCTGAGAAGTTTGAAAAGAGACATGACAATGTGATGCGTTCAATAGAGGGTCTCCTCAAAAATGAGGAAACCCATGAAATGTTCAAAAATAGTTCATATATAGAAGAACAGAACAATCAGAGGTATCCGATGTACTTGATGAACAGAGATGGATTCTCATTATTAGTTATGGGATTCACTGGTAAGAAAGCATTAGATTGGAAATTACAGTACATAAAAGCTTTCAATCAGATGGAGAAATTCATCAGAGAGAAACAGACTCAGACTTGGATTGAGACAAGGAAAGCCGGCAAGCTGACACGTAAAGCGGAGACAGATACTATCAAAAATCTTGTTGAGTATGCGAAAGGGCAAGGAAGCCAACATGCAGATAAGTTGTACATGACCTATTCGAAGTTGGCAAATAAAATGGCGGGAATTTCCAAGAGGGACGAAGCTACAGTAATGCAGCTTAATAACTTGTCTCTTATGGAACACATAATCTTATGCGTGATTGATTCTGGAATTATTGCTGGAAAGCACTATAAGGAAATTTATCAAGATTGTAAGAAGAGGTTAGAGACGGTAAAAGATTTAGCGTACTTAGAACAAAGTGCATAGGACAAAACATTAGATTACTTATTTGCAACAGATGAAACAGGTTCAAAAAAAGGAGGATGTAATGAACGAAGTATTAAAGATTAATTACGAAGCAGAACAGCCAACAGTGTCGGCAAGAGAATTACATGAAGCTCTTGGAGTGGCATCAAGATTCAGCCGATGGTTCGATTCCAACAAAGAGTTGTTTGTAGAGGGTGAAGATTATAACAAGTGTACATCGAGTACGGTTGTAAATAACGGTGCAAGAAGAGAACTTGAAGACTATTCAATGTCTGTACTAATGGCGAAACACATTTGTTTAATGAGCCGAACCGAAAAAGGAAAAAGATGTAGAGATTATCTTATTGACCTTGAGAAAGCCTGGAACACACCAGAACAGATTATGGCAAGAGCATTAAAGATGGCGAACCATTCGATCGAGTCCTTGAAAGGCAGATGTAAATTCCTTGGTGAGCAGGTAGTTGAGCAACAGCAGATTATCACAGAGCTGCAACCAAAAGCCAATTATGTGGATATGATTCTACAGTCAAAGTCGTTGGTAACTATTACGCAGATCGCAAAAGACTATGGAATGAGCGGAAGAAAACTGAACAAGATTCTTAAAGAATTGAAGATTCAGTATAAGGTCGGCGGACAGTGGGTGCTGTACTCAAAATATCAGAATGGCGGATATGTGCATAGCCGGACTATTGATATTACAAGAACTGACGGCAGAGCAGATGTCACGATGCAGACTGAATGGACACAGAAAGGCAGACTTTTCTTATATGAGGAATTAAAGAAGCATGGATATGTTCCGGTGATTGAACAGGCTGCGTAATGCTTACTTATTTGCAACAGATGAAACAGGTTCAGAAGAGGGGAGGGAGTAAATGAAGAGTGAAGATGAACGCAAATGGTTTGATTTTCATGGAATCCAACCGGAACTGGCAGAGCTGTATCGTTATTTTGATAGAACGGTCTTGTGCTATCGGATAATTATTGCGGTGTTACTTGGAATCATAGCGATACTACTACTTAAGTAAAGAGTTCGTAATTAAAGAAGCGATAACAGCAGCGACAATAGAAATAAATAATTGCCAGACCTTAGTATCGTAAAATTGTTTCCGTTTCCATGTACGGTAACGCCGGTAATTGTCAGTAAGGTAATAGACACTAGGTTGCGGGTGCTCGTTCTTTAATGTGTCTGTAAATTCGTAAGGGGAATAGATGAACTTGTATACATGACTTAGATTATAACAATCTTGTCCAATGAATTTAGCAGAAACAGGGTGAATAAAACGCATTGTAAAGAGTTTGGCACGTTCTCGAAAAATAAGTGTGATTTTTGAATAATCCATATTTATTTCCTTTCGTCATTTGATAGGAAAATTATAACAGAGAACCGCAACAAGTACAAACCATAATACATAACCTATAAAGAGGTGATGCAGTTTTGAAACATATTAACATCGTGATCATCGATGGAGTAGAGAGAGACATGGCTACATTATCTGCAGAGGAGCGAGCAACGATCGTGAATGAGTTGAATCGTGTAGCTGTTGGATATCTGGGATACCAGAAAGAGAAAACCGCTTAGGCGGTAGGGGAGGTGGACAAGCATGAAAAGAAGAGGACCAAGAACAAAATGGCAGAGAATCGTCCGGGAAGTGGTGTTTGAGCTGCTGATTGGCGGAGCAATCGGACTTGCATTCGATGCAGTGTTATTTATCTGGTTGTTTGCAAAGTGAAAGGGGTGAGGGCATTGCAAGAGATACCAAGACTGATGGATGATCATGAGTTCCAGAAAGAACTGGAAAGAATCCGGGAGCACTTAGATGCGATCAGTAAGGAGTCAAACACCGTAGAGGTGCGGAGAAATTACCTGATCAGCTGTGTGACGGTGCCATCAGCAAAAATCTATACGCCGGATCAGTTAAGACAGATATTTGATCTGACGTGGAAATAAGAAGAGCACCCGTATAAGCCGGCAAGCTTTGGGCGCTCAGAAAATTAGTCAACTATATTATATGAGAAGAAAGGGAATTAGTCAAATGATTAAAGCAACATCACAGTCCGTTTGTAGCGGAATAACGGGATGCCAGGTAGAACTACTTGGATCAGGAGCAGAACTGATAAAGGAATATAAAGGAGTTACAGCGGCAATGTATAGATCACTTCGCGGACATATGCCAGAAGAACTGGCAAAGGAAGTTCTGGTAAGTATTACAAAGGAAGCCATTAAACAGGCGGAGGAGAAAAGATGAAGACGCTGAAAATTACAACGGATAATAAGATATCGATCATCGATCTAGATTTTGACTATGAAAGCTTGAGAGAAGAAGTCGGCGGATATGTTGAAGCCGTACATACAGGAATTATGCATGAGTATTTTAAAGCGCCGGCTTTAATGTTGGTGGACGAAGAAGGATTACTTAAGCGACTTCCGATCAATACAGTGGCATCGCATTTCTATGGTTATCAGGATCACGGTAATATCATTGCTGGAGATGTAATCTTTGCAATTTCTCTCGGTGAGAATATGATCGGTTTTGGTGATCGGGATTCAGAGCAGTGGATGGAGAAGATGTTAAAAGACTTCCCTGAACTGGAAGAGGAGAAAATGGTAAATGAGTAGAAGAAAGAAGAAGGCGAAACCGGATAACCGATGTTGTGAGAGTTGTGTGAACTGTCTGCCAGTAGGAGATGGTGATCATATTTGCAACATGGATCCAAGCAAAGTGGTTTTGGAAAAATATAGTTTTTCAGGGGATTACTGTTGGTGCGGCGGTAGCCTTTGGGCGGAGGAATAGAGAATGTATTACAACGAATGCCCGTTATGCGGCGCAAATTTAGATCCCGGAGAACCATGTGACTGCCAGGAGGAAAAGAAAAGTAAAAAGAAACTGCAGTTAAAGAACCAAAGTGAACACCGAAATAGAGCATTGCAGCTTTGTGCAGAAACAGGGTATCAGATATGAATGATATTTTTAAGGCTTATGATTTCGAAAATGAACAACAGTGGTTAAAAGGCAGAATGAACGGGATCGGCGGTAGCGATGCAAGTGCTGTAGTCGGGATGAATCCATACAAAAGTAATATTGATCTGTTTGAAGAAAAGATTGGTAGGGTAATACCGAAAGATATTTCGGACAAGCCGTGTGTGATTTATGGAAAGAAAGCAGAAGAATACATCCGGGAATTATTTAAACTGGATTATCCGGAATATCAGGTAGAGCATCATGAATTCCGGATTCTGCAGAGTAAGGACCATCCGTTCATGCAAGCGTCTCTTGATGGCGAGCTGACCGATCGGGAAGGTCGCAAGGGAATCTTAGAGATTAAAACTACAAATATCCTGCAGTCCATGCAGTACGAAAAATGGAAGGATCGGATTCCGGATAATTATTACATACAGGTACTGCATTATCTTTTGGTAACCGGTTGGCAGTTCGTAGTTCTGAGAGCGCATTTGAATACCGACTGGGGCAACGAAAAGCGTACAACAGTCAAACATTACTTTATCGAAAGAAGAGATGTGGAAGCTGATCTTACAATGTTGCAGCAGGAAGAAGAAAAATTTTGGAGATATGTGGAGAGCGGGAGAAAGCCTCCACTGATTCTCCCAGAAATATAGGAGGTATTTTATGTTGGAATTAAAAATCTTCAGTCCACAGGAGAATGGATTTGTACCGGAAATCAAGTGGAACAATGAAGAACTGAAGGCGGCAATTGCCGAGAAGATGAAAGAGTATAAAGGATTAGTCTTTACAGAAGAGACTATTTCAGAGGGGAAGAAAGACAGAGCGAATTTAAATAAGCTTCGCGGGGCAATTGACGATGAGCGGAAACGTGTTAAAAAGCTGTGCATGGAGCCATGTAATAGATTTGAAAAAGAAGTAAAAGAAGTTCTTGCGCTGGTTGATGAACAAATCAGTGCAATTGATATTCAGATCAAAGAAGTTGAGCAGATCAAGAGAGAGGAAAAGCGGAAGGCAGTCCAGGAACTATTTGAATCTATCGGCTTCCAGAAGTTTGTGACACTTGAAATGATCTGGGATGAGAAGTGGCTGAATGCATCAGTAGCGCTGTCGAAAGTAGAAAACCAAATGAAAGAAACGATGTATAGAATCGGAGAGGAAGTTGGAACAATTAGCAGATTGCCAGAATTCAGCTTCGAAGCAATGGAAGTCTATAAGAAGACACTGGATCTTACGCAGGCAATCAAGAAAGGACAGGAGCTGGCTGACATTCAGAAGAGAAAGGAAGAAGCGCTTGCCAGACAGAAAGCTGAGGAAGAGAGAAGAAAAGCAGAGGAAGCTGATACAGGAAAAGGGTCAGAGAATCCGGAAGAAGCTGCGGATACTCATGATGCGCCTAAAAAAGCCGAGGAGAATGACTATACAAGAGTTGTTTCAGAACCGGTCATGAGAATAGATTTCCGTGTATGGGGAACTAAAGAACAGATTCTGGCATTACGTGATTACATGAAACAGAACAATTTAAAATTTGGGAAGGTGGAATAAAGCATGGCAGTAAATAACAGTCTGGCAAAAAAGCCAGTAAAAATGGGATTAACAGCATATCTGTCACAAGATGCTGTTAAGAAACAGATTAATAATGTGGTAGGTGGAAAGAACGGGACAAGATTTATTTCAAGTATTGTGTCTGCAGCCCAGGCAACACCGGCATTACAGGAATGTACGAATCCGAGTATCTTGTCTGCAGCACTTTTGGGAGAGGCGTTGAATCTTTCCCCTTCTCCGCAGCTGGGACAGTTTTATATGGTTCCGTTCGACAATAGGAAGAAAGGCTGTAAAGAAGCACAGTTCCAGCTTGGATATAAAGGCTATATTCAGCTGGCGGAGCGTTCTGGATATTACAAAAAACTGAATGTGCTTGCTATTAAGGAAGGGGAATTGATCCGATACGATCCACTTGATGAAGAAATTGAAGTAGAGCTGATTGATGATGATGTGATCCGTGAAGAGACTCCGGCGATGGGATATTATGCCATGTTCGAATATGAAAATGGATTCCGGAAAACAATGTACTGGTCCAAAAAGAAAATGATGGCACATGCGGAAAAATATTCACCTGCATTCAGCAGAAATGGCGGAGCGAAGACTTTGGAACTTTTAGAGCAGGGCAAAATTCCGGAAAAGGATCTCTGGAAGTATTCTTCTTTCTGGTTCAAAGATTTTGATGGTATGGCATTAAAAACCATGCTTAGACAGCTGATCAGCAAGTGGGGAATCATGAGTATCGATCTGCAGAAGGCAATTGATAAAGACATGGCAGTTATTCAGGAAGATGGATCCGCAGACTATGTAGAAAATGCTGCAGACGAAATCGATAACGATAATGTTGTGGCAGAACAGGAGATTAAAGAGGTGCAGCCAGAAACGAAAGCACCGGATCCTGAGAAAGAATCAGATCAGAGAGAAGCATCCGATATTGAAGCGGAGTTTTTCAATAAATAGCACAGGAGGTACATAAGCAATGAAACATGTAGATTTAGAAAAGTTTGCAAATGGAGCATTTTCTGCACAGGTGAACAGAGCCATTGAAGAGGTAACAGAGAACATTCAGAATCCTAACACGGATGCCGGTGCTGCAAGAAAGATTACAGTCACAATTGCATTTAAACCAAATGCAGAGCGTAACTTTGTTGCTACCGGTGTACAGACAAAGACAACACTTGCACCGGCACTCGGAGCTGTTACTGCTTTCAGCATGGGCAAGAACCTGCAGACCGGTGAGGTAGAAGCAATTGAAATGGGTAACCAGATCCCGGGGCAGATGTCGGTAAATGATGTGCCGGGAGTTGTTCCTGAGAACGTAGTGGAAGTTGAAGGCAAGGCAGTGGATACAGATACAGGTGAAATTGTAGGCACTGCTGGAAGTAAAGTTGTAGATCTTAGAAGAAGAGAAGCGTAAGGAGGAAAAGTAAGATGATGGAAGGATTAAAAGAAGCATTACAGTATATTACAGGTTTGAAAGAAAAGAGCATGGAACCAAAGCTGGTAGAGATTGAAGGAAGAACCTATTGCACTGACAATGGTCTTACCAGATATCACAGATTCCCAATGGCATCTGATATCGAAGTAAATACACTGACAGCACTGGTGGATTATATCAAAGGAAAACCGGAAGAGTTAAGGGAATCTTCTATTATCCATGTGTTAAGCCCGACAAGGGTTATGTTATTTTCCGGTCTGATTGATGAGAGAGACAGAGAGAATTTGATTGATGCCAGGGCGATTGTAAATGAGTTCTCATTTGACAGCTATTATGATCAGGAACGCTTCTTGATCGAGCTTCAGGCAAACTTTGCAGAGACAGAGGATCTCATTACGATCATGCAGGTTGCCGGCAATATTAAATCCGGAACAACTGCCAATTATTCGGATGATGGGGTATCGCAGAAGACAACGATTAAGACAGGCGTGGAGCTGGCTGATGTAATCGTACCAAATCCGGTCAAGCTGAGACCATACCGTACATTTGCAGAAATCGAACAGCCGGAGAGTTCTTATGTGTTCCGTATTAAGGACGGAGACCGGGGACCGGCATTTAAACTGGTAGAAGCTGATGGTGGTTTATGGAAGAATGCAGTTATGAAAAAGATCAAGGAATATCTGGAGTTTGAACTGAGTGAAGAATTGGAGAAACATAAGATCACAGTCATCGCTTAAGATTTGTACTTCCTTTTGGATTGTATCACGAATGTAACTTATTGATTATGCAGTATTCCATGGGATAGATGATTATTTATTACTATCCCATGGAAAGAAAGGAGCAATGGATGAATGCTGTGACATTTCATGTTCCGGGCAAGCCCCAGGGAAAAGCGAGGGCGAAGACGGTCAGAAACAAGCATACCGGAAATACAATGTCTTATACTCCGGAAACAGATCTGCTGTACGAAAATTACATCAAGGACCGGTTCCTGAATAAATGCAATGGAATGTTCCTGGAACGGGGCAAGCCGGTAACTCTTCGGATCGTGGCGAGATTTCTTCCGCCGAAGAGTACCAGTAAGAAACGTACAGCTCTTATGCTGGATGGAAAGGAACTTCCGCTTAAGAAGCCGGATATTGATAATATCGTAAAAGTTGTAGCAGATGCCTTGAACGGTGTTGCATACCATGATGATACACAGATCATTATGGTAGTGGCAAAGAAAGTCTATTCTTCGTTGGAAGGACTGGACGTTACTGTGGAAGAATATAAGGGATAGGAAAGAAGGTGCAGCATGGTGGAAGAGGCTGAGTTTCCAAAATGCAGGATATATCTTCCAACGGCAAGAAAATTACAATCTCGGAATATTAAGATACGCTATAAAACATTGCGAGATGTGTCTAATAGATTTATTTCCAGAAAAGATGTAAGAAAATACATTTTTGAACAGAAAGGAAAGAAATGTTATTTGTGCGGATCAGAAAAGGATCTGCAAATTGATCATATAATATCGGTTTACAAAGGTGCGAAAGAAATGATTTCTTGCGATATCATTAATTCATATGGAAATTTGATGCCGATATGCAGAAAATGTAACGCTCAAAAGAGTGTGGAGGAGCTATAGCGTGGCAGGACGACCAAAACAAGGAATAGATTATTCGGGTTGGTCGGTTGATATATTTGATGGTGATAAAAAGATAGATAAGCTTCTGGATGCAAAAGGTTGGAAGGGATTCGGGATCTACTTCTTTTTGTGTCAGAGAGCATATAAAGTAAATGGGTATTTCTATGAATGGGGCTATGACGACTGTGCAACTACAGCAAGAAAGATGGGCGGCGGCATCAGTTCCGGTACAGTGAAAGAAACTGTGGACTACTGCTTACAGGTGGATCTCTTTGACAAGAGGTTATTTGATGAGTGGGGAGTGCTTACCAGTAGAGGTATCCAACGGCGTTTCTGGACAGTGCTTTCGGAACGGCGGAATAAAACAGTATATAGCGAATATTGGCTTTTGAAACCCGAAGAATGCAAAGGCCTAGTTAAAGTCAGCCTTTTTCCAGATGTGCAACCGACAAATAGTTATTTGCAAGGTGCAAATGATGATGTGCAACCTATAAAGAATAGTAAAGTAAATAAAAAAGATAATACAGCATTTCAGTCTCCGGAACTTGAATCGGCTTTCCAAATGTATCTCCTTGTTCGAGAACATAACTATGGAGCGATTCTTCCGGAACAGGTACAGGCTCTGAGAGAAGATCTGTTGAATCTGAGTAATAAGACAGAGGAACAGATTGCCATCGTGAAGAAGGCAACGGCTGGTGGTTATAAGGAATTTCGGGGAATGAAGACAGGAAAGAGGACATCACCAGCAAAGAAGAAGGACAACTTTAATAATTTTGATGGCAGATCTTATGATCAGGAGATGTATATGGGATTGATTGAAAAGTAGAAAGGAAGGATTATAATGGCGAAATTTAATATTGAGGTGGAATTGGACTGGGTGGATGGAGAAGACGGATATACAATTGATGAAGAAATCAAGGAGCAAGTTGTTAGTGGTATTAAGGATGCACTTCTAAAAAAAGCAACAACAGAAGCTGTGGAAGCAGTTGATGATAAAATCGCAGAAAAGATTCTTGAAGCGGAAGGAACGATACAGGCAACCGTAGACCAGTTCGTTGCGAATGTGTGTGAGGAGAAGATTGGAAAGATTATTATTCCGGAAAAGAAGAACACTTGGAGTGAAGAGGTAACGTATAAACCTCTGTCCGAGTATGTAGGAGAAAGGTTTGAATTGTTCCTTACAGAAAAGAGATACGATAGAGATGGATGCATTGCAAGCTATTCCAGTGATAGAAAATTATCAGCTGCCGACCTTCTTACGGGACGGTATCTGGAAAAGGAACTTGGAAAGAAGGTCGAAACTCTGATTGCAAGTGCGAAGAGGGAAGTAGAGGAATCTCTGATAAATTCGTTTGAACAGAAGTTGAAAGAGAACCTTGCGAAAGATACGATTGAGAGAATGAATATTCCGGAAGTGTTGAAAAGATTTAGTGAAATGGCCTTGGAAGAAAAATAGATGGAGAGAAAGCAATGTTAGTAGAGAAGAACTTAAAAGAAGCATTGGAATATTACATAAAGGGTAAACCGGTAACAGCACTCTGGATGGGAGAAGACGGCAGCATGAATGCAATGCTATTGTCAGATATCCTTGATCAACCGGAGAATCACTTCCTGGTAGATGTGCCGGCAGTCATAAATCCGGATTTTGAACAGGCTGTGCAGGGGATGACAGAAGCTGATCAGGTAGATCCGGAAGAAATCATTCGGGCAGTGCATGAAACACAGGAAGGTATTACCCCCCCAACGGAGCCGGAGGAAAGGATGGAAGAAGAAACGATAGATCTTCCGGCGGACAATATCGAAGATAAGAAAGAGAAGATCCGGAAACTGGTAGAGGAAGGATATACCAATCGTGAGATCGCTGATCAGACCGGTATCCCGTTCGGAACAGTCGGGTATCATGCAGCGAGATTCCGGAAGAAAGAAAAGGAACCGGTAGACAATTCAGACCGGCACCTGTGCAAGACTTGTAAGTTCCGGAGCAACCGGCCGACAGTGAATAGCTGTGATTATGCCGGACTTATGAACCACAGTCGTGGATGTAAGGTAGAGGAATGCACGAAGTATGAGAAAGGTGCGCGGATGAAAATGAAGGATGTGGAGGAATAGATCATGGAGAGATTAACACATAAAAGAGAGAACGGTATAAAGCGAGGGTACTGGTCCCCGAATAAGAAACAGGAGCTGGTGGATAGACTGGCGATGTATGAGGACAGGGAAGATGCTAAGGACGCAAATGTCCCTGGCGAATGGATTCCGTACAGTGAGAGATTGCCGGAGGATGAAAGTTACATATTGGTATCATTTGAGAATGCAACAATGCCAGATATCGCAAGATATGAAGAAAATGATGAAGGCGGTACATTCTATCCGGGAGATGATGAAAAACCATATTCAAGCTATGGAATATTTGTCAATGCGTGGATGCCATTGCCGGAAACATACAAACAAAACGACGAAGGAGCTGAGAAATGATTGAACAGAGGAAGAGACAGAAGACAGGTAAAGCTGGATAGCCAGCAACACTATAAGGAGTTGGAAGAAAGTCATGATGCGAAGGCAAGTGAGAAATTCCATACACCAGCTTATCAGAGCTATTCAGTGGAGGATTACCTGAAGAAGATGGGAGTAGACATAACGAAGGGAGTAGATGCCGGTGGAGCAGAGACTGGAAGAAAACAATGTTAAGAATGAGAACAACCGGAAGAAGGAATATCTGAGAGGATACAGATCCAGTAGAAGACGTATCAACCGTATTGATGATGAAATTATCGAACTGAAAGAATTGGCTGCATCGGTGAAGGCAATTGATTATTCGGGCATGCCGCATGGAAACGGAAACCAGAAGGATCTATCTGATGAGTTGGCAAGGATTGATTCATTGGTAGAAAAACTTGGGGCAGAAAAGGAAAGTTGCGTTGAATCTTATGTTTCTATCGAAAAGCAGATTAAGGAGATAAAGAACGAGGATGAGAACGACGTGTTGTTTTACCGATATGTGAAAGGCTTAAGATTCTGGGAGATTGCAGAGAAAATGGATTATAGTGAGCAGTGGGTACATAAATTGCATGGAAGAGCGCTGGCACATTTAAAGTTGCCAACATAATTTATCTTTATTTGTATTAGTTTATTGAAGTTTAGTATGCAAGTTTGCTATCCTTATACTGGAATTGATGAACAGATATTAAATCATTCGATTAGTTCCCCCACAACCTAATAAAACCGAGAGAGGACACCTGATGATGCCGGGTGTCTTTTTCGTTGCGTAATTTAGAAAAATGCGTTATCATTTGAAAAAATGAGGGGGTAAGATTATTGGAAGAAATACGTAAGCATATTAAATCAATGAGGGATACTGGTGATATGTATTACCTAGGAGCAAGAGTACTTGAAGAAAAACGTAAAGCTATGGTTGTGGAAGGTCAAACAACAATTGAATTTGCAATAACGCAACCGTTGGTAACTGTATCCGCGGTTGCTTGTGAAATATATTTAAAGATGCTTGCTGCTAATAAGAAGGGCGAATTCCCTGGAAGAGGTCATAAATTAAAAGTTTGGTATGAGCGATTAGATGAAGAACAGAAGAAGTGTATTGAAGGTGAATTCAATAAATGGATTGAAGATAGAAGCGATTTTAAAACAGAACTTACTCAGATTAACAATTGCTTTTTAGAATGGAGATATTTATATGAAAAAGGATGGGTTGAAAACTCTGGTATAACGCATATAAGAATTGGATCTGTAGTAAAATTGATGGAAATTTTACATGATATGTGTCATTCATTGAAATTAGAATAACACGAGGTGAGCCTGATGCGGAAAGTTGATGGCTCATTTTAAAATTACAAAACAAAAAGAGTCGGGTAGCTAGTCCGACTCTTTTGCCTTACTTTTTAAAGGTTAATAAATATTATTAATAATATGGACGAAATGATCACACAAAACATAGTGAACATTTCACGTGGAGCACGTAGTAATATGGTGTATACGAAATTAAAAATACGCTCTCCATAAGTGTCTACAATAAAAAGTAAGATAGATAAAATAATTTTGCTAATTTTTCCCATGCCTTTATCCTCCATGTATTTTTTTCTTGGGTTATCATATTTTCGTCCATGAATAACCCAAGCACGGAGACAGGCACAGAGAGAAAATCAGCTAAGAAAGATGGCATGAGGTAGCAATTAGCGAGCTACATTAATGAACGTAATCCTTAGAAACATTTTTAGATATGTATTCTAGGATAGGAATATCCGTAAGTTCATCTATTATCACCCTCTTCCTCGTGTATGTGTATACACCAAAATAATTATAGCATGTGAAAGTTGAAAAATAAACGATTTTAAATATTAAATTTAAGTGCCCTCCGGGGTGCTTTTCTAATGTAAAAATAAACCAGAATTGAAGGTGGTGAGTCTGAGTGACTGAAAAACAGAAAAGATTTTGCGATGAATATTTGATTGACTGCAATGCCACCCGGGCTTACAAGACGGTCTACAAAAATGTTAAAAGTGATGAAACAGCTAAATCAGCAGCGAGCAGATTGTTAACTAATGTTAACGTTAAAAAATATATAGATGACCGTATGGAAGAGCTTCACAATGAGAAAACGGCAGATGCACAGGAAGTAATTGAGTATCTGACGTCTGTCCTTCGTGGAGAAAGCACTGCACAGGAAATTGTAGTTGAAGGAACCGGTGATGGTTGCAGCGAAGCGAGGACGATGGAAAAATCCCCGTCAGAAAAAGAACGGTTAAAGGCTGCGGAGCTCCTGGGCAAGAGATACGCATTGTTCACTGATAAAGTTGAAACAGATGTAGATATGGACCTGAACATCACGATCGATTACGGTGAGGATGATACCGGATGAAAATAAAGGTAGAAGCAAATGTTGGTTTCAAAGAGGTTGATCGCAGTAAAAAACGATACATCGTGATGAAAGGTTCTGCTGGATCCGGAAAGAGCATGGACACGGCACAGAATTATATTATTCGTTTAATGAATGATCCCGGACGTAATCTTTTGTGCGTTCGAAAAGCTGATGTAACGAATAGAGATAGCACTTTTGCAGAATTGCAGAGTGCTATTTTTCGTATGTTCGGAGAAAGCTATAAGAAGTATTGGTACATCAATACCTCGAATATGCTTCTGGAATGTAAGAACAATCATAACCAGATCATTTTTCGTGGAGTAAATGACGAGAAGCAACGTGAGAAGCTTAAATCAATTACCTTCAAGCGCGGGAAGCTTACCGATGTTTGGATAGAAGAAGCCACAGAGATTACGCAGTCAGACTTTGAAATCATCGATGACCGACTTCGAGGTATATTGCCGAAGGGATTATTCTACCAGATCAGGTTAACATTCAATCCGGTGTCGTCACATCACTGGATTAAGAAAGTGTTCTTTGATCGTATTGATCCGGATGTACTGACGCATCAGTCAACCTACGAGAACAACCGGTTCATTGATGAAGCGTATCACAGACGTATGCTCCGGCGTAAGGAAGTAGATCCGGAAGGCTATCGGGTGTATGGTCTGGGAGAATGGGGAGAGGTTGCCGGTCTTATCCTTAAGAATTATGTCATAGAGGAATTTGACCGGAATCCGGAGAACTATGATTACATTGTGAACTCACAGGACTTTGGCTTTAACCATGCCAACTGCATCGGCGAGGTAGGCTTCAAGGATGGAGATCTGTATTTGTTCCAGGAATTGTATGTGTATGAGATGGACACAGAGGAGATCATTAAGCTGGCTGCCGGAAGATTCAACAAAAAACTAAGGATGTGGTGCGATTCTGCGGAGCCGGACCGTATCAAGATGTGGCAGAAAGCCGGATACAGGGCGAAGGGAGTCAATAAAGAGACAAACAGTGTTCATGCTCAGATAGACTATTTGAAGCAACACATGATTCACATACATCCGTCCTGTGTGAATACCATAAAAGAAATACAACAATGGAAGTGGAAGAAGGATGAGCGTACCAACACTTATCTGGAAGAACCAGTTCCATTTTTTGATGATGCAATGGCCATGCTGCGTTATTCCATTGAGGGAGAACGTAAGGCTAAGCCAAAATTAAACAGAAACCTGAAAGGAGGACTGTAAAGTGTTATTTCGATTACCGTCAGAGGAAGAGCTGACAGATAACAAACTGAATGAATTCATAGCAAAGCATGATGCAGAGTGTGCCTTTCGGTTTAAACGTTTGAAAGATGCATACGAAACAGACTACCAGATTTTCCACCAGAAACCAAAGCCGAATTATAAACCGGACAATCGTATTGCTGTGAACTTTGCGAAATATATGGTGGATACATTTAACGGATATTTTATCGGGAATCCAATTAAGATATCTGTGGATGGTGATGCTGCAGGCAACATCAAAAAATATGTGGAGCTCCTGGATCAGTACAATGATCAGGACGATAATAATGCGGAGCTGTCGAAGATCTGTTGCATTTACGGAAAAGGATACGAGATGTATTACGTGGATGAACTGGGAAATATCGGGATTACATATCTGACACCGTTCGATGCTTTTATGATCTACGATGATTCGGTGTTGTGCAGGGAGCGGTATTTTGTTCGACTGTACATAGATTCGAATGATGTACTGCATGGCAGTGTATCAGATGACACCAAGGTACGGTGGTTTACCCAGAAGGGAAAGCTTGTCTGGGAGGAAGAAGAAAAGATACATGGATTTGACGGGGTGCCAGCTACAGAGTATGTGGAGAACAAGGAACGCACATGTATCTTTGAACCGGTAATGTCAATGATTGATGCTTATAACAAAGCAATCAGTGAGAAATCAAATGATGTAGATTATTTTGCGGACGCATACATGAAAGTGCTTGGAAGTAAGCTGGAAGATGAAGATTTGGAGCATATCCGCGATAACAGAATCATTAATCTGGAAGGAGATGCGGATACTGTTATAGTTGATTTCCTGCAGAAACCAAACGGAGATACCACACAGGAGAACTTGATTGATCGCCTGGAGAAATTAATATTCCAGATCGGTATGGTTGCGAATATATCAGATGAGAACTTCGGTACAAGCTCCGGCATTGCCATGAAGTATAAGCTGCAAGGAATGAGCAATCTGGCCAAGACGAAGGAGAGAAAGTTTACGTCCGGAATGAATCGACGGTACAAGTTGATCTTTTCCAATCCAGTATCTGGAATGAAAGAAGATGACTGGGTGAAACTGCATTACCATTTCACACCGAATATTCCATCGAATGTACTGGAAGAGAGTCAGATCGCCGGCAACTTGGATGGAATCGTATCACAAGAGACACAGCTTGGTGTACTGTCTGTCGTGGATAATGTGCAGAATGAGATGGAAAAAATCGAGAGCGAACAGGAAAAAGCTAAGACAGATCCTGTTATGACACAAATGTTCGGAGGTGCGGGTGATGGCAAGCCAGGAGTACTGGAAGAACCGGGAAACGGAAGCAAAGAAACATAATATTCAGGAAGAAGCTGAGTATAATCGTAAGATTAAAGAGATCTATGCCAATATGATGGACGAGATCAATAAAGAGATCAACGGATTCTATACTAAATATGCTGCTAAAGAAGGCATCACAATGGCTGAGGCAAAGAAGAGAGTAAGCAAGCTGGATATTGCAGCATATGAACGGAAGGCAAAGAAGTATGTTGAAACAAAGGATCTTTCCGATCGGGCGAATGAAGAGATGCGGATCTATAATCTGACCATGAAGGTGAACCGGTTAGAACTCCTGAAGGCGAATATCGGTCTTGAGATGGTATCAGGGTTTGATGAGATGCAGAAGTATTTCGATAAGAAGCTGACTGACAGAACACTGAAAGAGTTCCAGAGACAAGCCGGTATTCTTGGTAAGTCCGTTCTCAAGAATGAGAAATACGCTCATGCAATCGTGAATGCATCATTTAAGAATGCGACATATTCGGATCGTATTTGGATGTATCAGGGAATGCTCAAAGCAGAGCTGGAAGGATTACTTGCATCAGGACTGATCAGAGGACAGAATCCGAAGAAACTTGCAAAGCATCTGGAGAAGAGATTCGGTGTCAGTGCTTATAATGCGCAGAGGCTCATGACGACAGAGCTTGCAAGAGTGCAGACAGAGGCTCAGAAGCAGTCTTTTATCCGTAACGGTTTTGATGAGTATGTGTATGTTGCATGCACAAAAGGCGATGTATGTCCGATTTGCAAAGGACTGGACGATAAGCATTTCAAGGTAGATGATATGATGCCGGGAGAGAATGCTCCACCAATGCATCCGAACTGTCATTGCAGCACAGCAGCATATATGGATAATGAGGCTTATGAGGAGTGGATAAACAGCTATCAGGAACATGGATTGAATTTCGAAGATTGGAAGGTTTCAAGGGAAAGCGAAGAAAGTAAAAAGAAATATAAATATGCTGATACAGTTGTGAAGAAATCACTTCTTACGTCTTCGGAGTACCGAAAGAAATTCAATCAGGTATCCGGCAATTCAAAGGTGAATCGTAGAGCATGGAACATTTCCAAGGATATGCTAAGTCATAGATCTGGTACAAAGTTTGAAGATTTGGCATTTATCAATGTAGTCAATGGGAAATATGCAGTGAACAAAGACTATGATGTAGAGAGCAAGGCAAATATGAATAAACAAATGAAGCAGTTGCTGGAAGAATCGGAGCCAGAAACGATTATCGCAATACATAACCATCCAGGTAGCAGTGTGCCGAGTCTTGCGGATTTGATGACTTGTGTGAATCGAGGGTACTATTTTGGACTGGTAGCTTGTCATGACGGTAAGGTGTACAAATATTGGGTAGATAAGAATAAATTCAATTCTGTGAATGCTGGATTTGCCCTTGACCGGATGGAAACGCAAGGGTATGATAAAGAAGTAAGAACATGGTTGGAGCAAGCAGGAGTGTATATGGAGGTGTGGTAGCATGGATGAAGTGTATAAAAGAATATGCGATAAATTGGGTTGTGAACCTAAAGATATTGCAATTCCGGAGTTTGATACAGAGGATGATTCATGGGAAAGCCCTTTTAAAGTACTGACTAATGAAGAAATGAATTATATAGTGAATCACGGCTGCCTGCCAGGAATTGAACCAATTCAAAAGTAGCGATGCTGGAATGTCTTTGGAGGTGCTTTGATATGGCAGTTGATAAAGAATATGAAAGAATATGCAAAAAACTGGGATTCATTCCATCAGAGTATAAATATGATGGACCGATAGAAGAAGACGATACTTGGGTAAATCCATTCTCGGTTTTAACTGTAGAAGAAAATGATTATCTGTATGAAAACGGATATTTATATCAGAAATAAGTGTCACTAGTTAAAATGAGTAGAATGGATATGAAGTAATGTGGTATGGAAAAATGACACAAGAGCTGGAAAAGCTATATGACGATTACTACAAAATGTTCGGTCGTACTCCTGATGGATATATGGAGCTGGAATACGGAGAAGGCTCATATAAAGTGTATGTGAGAGATATTAAAAAATCATTAAAGCTGAAAAAAGAATTGCCAGAGTTTGTAGAATAAGTGTAAATTACTTCAAGAGTAAGGAAGTGAGATAAATGGCTCAAAATGATTATTTTGTGATTGTATACCGAGTTTTAAAGTACCTTTACGATTGCCTGAAAAAAGGCGAAAAACCAGAAGCCAGAGTATTTAGTTGCATCGACGTACAATATCCCGGAAAATTATTGGATATACATTCTTTTAAGCTTGATTAACGAAGAGTATATTAAAGGGATTAGGGTTAATCATACAAAAGATGGAGTAATTTTTGGTGATTTGCAAGAAGCTATTATCACTCCAAAGGGAATAGAGTATTTATTTGAAAATTCATTGATTGAGAAAGCCAAGAAAACATTGAAAGATGTAAAAGATATGATACCGTTTATTTAGAAAAGCCACTGATCATAATGATTGGTGGTATTTTTATACTCATTTTTCTCGGAAAGGATAGATGCAATTTGATTGAAGTAACCGTCCGCAAGGATGAAATAAAGATATCCGGGCATGCAAATTATGCTGTTTCCGGATCAGATATCGTGTGCGCCGGTGTAACAGCACTTGCACAGACACTGATCAAGTCCATAAAGGACCTGACAGACGATAAAATTGAATATGAGATATCTCCCGGGAGGGTGGATATAAAGTATGGGAATCTATTAGAGAAGTCGAAAACTCTGGTGGATTCCTTTTTCATTGGCATCTGTATGATTGCCGAGGAGTTTCCGGAGTATGTCCGGATCATGTAACTTAATGTGACCGGGATGTCGTTAAACTACACATTCAAGATGCAACGACCTGGGCTTAAATGAATGGGGCGGGGCGGAAAGGATAGATAAGATGAAACACATGAATAATCACTGGAGAATTCCAATGAGCAACCTGCAGTTATTTACAGAACCTGGAGGAGACGGCGGCGGATCCGGAGAAGGGAACGGTGCTGGAGCTGGGGCAGATACTGGAAATAACGGTAACACAACAATGTCATTTGATGATTTCCTGAAGTTGGGAGGCAATCAGTCAGAGTTCGACCGGCGTGTCCAGAAGGCAATTGATACGGCTGTGACAAATGCACAGACCAAATGGAAGACACTGACGGATGATAAGGTATCAGAAGCAGAAAAGCTCGCTCAGATGACTAATGAAGAAAAGGCAAACTATAGGGCGAAGAAAGCAGAGGATGCTTTGGAAGAAATGAAGCGCCAGAATGCCAGATCAGACATGGCGAAAGAAGCACGTAAGATGCTGGCGGATGAGGATATCACTATTCCGGATGAATTGGTTATGAACCTTGTGGCAGAAGATGCAGATGGAACTAAGGCAGCAGTAGAAGCCTTTTCAACTATGTATAAAGAAGCGGTCCAGAAAGCAGTGAAAGATGCGTTAAAGGGGAAAGCTCCAAAAGCAGGTAATGGTGGAGATAAACCACCGATGACAAAAGAACAGATCTTAGCAGTGAAGAATCCGTCAGAAAGACAGAAGCTGATCGCTGAGAACATCACATTATTTCAGTAAGAAAGGAAGTATGAAACATGCATGATATTAGAAGATTAGGTCTGCAGGTATTTGCAGCACCGAATAACCTGACAGGAGAAGTGCAGATCGAGGTAAAAGCCAGAGAGATTGACTTTGTCACATCCTTTGGTAAGAACCTGAAGGCACTGTTAGATATTCTGGGAATTACCAGAATGATCAGAAAGGAAAACAATTCGGTATTAAAGACCAAAACGGTAAAAGGTGAACTGCAGTCAGGAGATGTTGGAGAAGGCGAAGAAATCCCGATGTCCAGATACACAGTAGAAGAAAAGCCTTTTGATACGATCAAGATTGAAAAATATCGTAAAGGCGTATCTCTTGAAGCCATTTCGGAAAAAGGTTATGAGGCGGCAGTACAGGATACGGATGATGAGTTCAAGTCCGATCTGCAGAATGTAGTGACTGATAAATTCTACGCACAGTTAAAAGCCGGATCTCTTACAGGACACGAAACAACTTGGCAGATGGCTGTTGCAATGGCGATCGGAAAGGTTGTGGCTAAGTTCCAGAAGATGAAGAGAACGGCAACCGGAGTAGCTGTTTGGGTAAACACTCTGGATGTGTACAAGTATCTCGGTGCAGCAGATATTACACTGCAGACTGCATTCGGCTTCAAGTATCTGACAAATTTCCTCGGAGCGGATGTTGTATTTGTTACATCTGAGGTTCCGCAGAATGTTGTAATTGCAACACCGCTCAACAACATGATTGCATATTATGTTGATCCGGGAGATTCAGAATTCGCAAAAGCAGGACTTTCGTTCACAACGGATTCAGAGACAGGATTCATTGGGTTCCATACAGAGGGAACATATAGTCGTATGATTTCCGATAACTACGCAATCATGGGCTTACGTCTGTTCTGTGAATATTTAGATGCAATCGCATACATTTCTGTAGGCGAATCTGATACACAGACCTTAGGAACATTAAGCGTAACGTCAGAGGCTGGATCAGAAGCAGGGGATACAAAGCTGACGGTGAAAGAGCAACTGCTGTCACTAAGAAACTGCTGGAAATACAAAGATGCTGCAGCCGCAACTTCAGTAACTTACGGCATGGACGTTAAGAACTGGTCTAAGTGGGACGGTGAATCAGAGATTGCTTCGACAGCAGGGCACCATATCACACTGGTTGAATGTGATCAGAACTACAAAGCTGTTCGTTCCGGTGATGTGGCTGTAACGGTCAATCCGGGAGCATAGGAGGTAAGGAAGCATGTATAAGGTAATCAAACATTTTATCGATCTTCATGACAACGATCATTCCTATAACGAGGGTGATATATTCCCTCGTGAAGGAGTAGATGTCAGCAAAGAAAGAATCGAGGAGCTGGCCGGCAGTAACAACAAACAGCACACTCCGCTGATCGAACTTGTGGAAGAAGATCCAGACAATACAGCCGGCACAGATACTGCAGAAAAAACATCAAAAGCCGGTAAGAAGAAAGCAGAGAGTAAGATGCCGGAAAACAAAGAGCTGGCAGAGTAGGAGGAGCGTATGATTGAAGATCTGATGGTCTTATTGGGATTGCCGGAAGAAATTGACGAGGAATTAGAAAATAAATTGCTGTTAATTTTAAAGGCTACCAAACAAAGGCTGCGTTTCCTTCTTGGGGGGTTAGAGCCTCCGGAAGAGATGAATTATATCATCCTGGATGTGTCAATCATACGGTTCAACAGAATCGGTTCGGAAGGACTTTCCTCTCACAGTGTTGAGGGAGAAAGCCTTTCTTGGTCGGAGAATGATTTTGCGGGATATATGGATGACATCCGGGCATATCTGGATGATCAGAAAGAATCAAAGAAAGGTAAGGTGAGATTCCTATGAGATATGGCACACCAATATACTTCCAGAAACTCACTCCCGGAGAGTATGATCCGGCTACCGGTAATTACGGGGAAGATGCGATATCAGAAGATATGAAGTCTGCATCAGTCATGGATACCGGTACGAATACGATGATGCTTGTCTATTCCGAAATTAAGGAAGGCAGCCTTACCATTCATCTGCAGAATCATTACGACCGGCCATTTGACAGGATTCGCGTAGGGAATAAAACATACGGTGTAGACTTCAGCAGGAAACTCCGAACGAAGCAGGTATATGTTGTGTCGGAGGTGGTGTGATGGGAGTAAAGCTGATTGGTTTTGAAAAGTTGGAGGCTAAACTGACTAAAAACATGGATCTGTCTGCTGTTAAAACAGTAGTTAAGAAAAATGGAGCAGAAATGCAGAAAAAAGCTATGAAAGAAGCTCCTGTGCTCACCCATCATTTACAAAAGTCAATTATGTTGGAAATTACAGATGGCGGCATGACTGCAGAGGTTGAATCAACAGCGGAATATGCAGCTTATCAGGAATATGGAACAAGATTCATGAAAGGAAAACCGCATATACGCCCGGCATTTGATGAGCAGAAAGGTAAATTTAAGTCGGATTTGGGAAAACTTGTGAGGTGATAAGATGGATCCACAGCAGGAATTGTTCAGTGCTGTTTTGATGGCATTGAAAGAAAAATATGAGGATACGGGAGTTGGTGTGTATGACACGGATTTACCGCCTGAGGACACGCCGTATCCTTTTGTTTACCTGGCGGATTGCTCCGAGAGTGATCAGGCTACAAAAAATGAGATTATCGGCGAGACTAATCTAACGTTGAAAGTCTGGCATGATAATATACGGCAGAGAGGAACGGTATCTGGTATCTTAGCAGATATCAAAAAGATCTGCAGGTCTATCGAACATACAGCGCACTATGCCTGGAATATGCAGAGACCGACACAAAGAATTACGCCGGATAATACAACGAAACAGCCGCTTCTTATGGGAATTTTGGAAGTGGGATATAAATTTAGTTAGGAGATGACAATAGTGAAGAACGGAAAGTTATTTGGACTGCAGTTATTTGCAGAAGCAGTAGCAGGAAAAAAGATCGTATATCTGTACCGTATCCTGAGTACAGAGAAAGATCATGATGCAACAGCACTTGCATTTACGACAGAAAATGAACGTACAAAGTCGAAGGACGCTGATTCGACAGTGACAAAAGACGGCACAGTACGTACACCGGGAGCAGCAGAAGGAGAAATCACAGCATCAAGCCTTTTAAAAAAAGGAGATAAGTTCATCGATGAGCTGGAAGCAGCACTCGATGATGACGAAAAGATGGAGATCTGGGAAGTAAACTTAGCAGAGCCGCAGGCGAGCTCGACTGATAAATTTAAGGCAAAATACTTCCAGGGATATCTTACGGAAATCGATAAGACATCCAATGCAGAGGATAATGTTGAGTTATCATTGACATTTGGACTGGAAGGAAAAGGCGTAGATGGCTATGCAACGGTTACTGCAGAACAGCAGGAAGTAGCAGCATATGTATTTGCAGACACTCAGAAGACAGGAGCTTAAGAGGGCGAGAAGAATCGTCCTCTTTTTTGATGTGCGACATCGCACAGAAGGGAGATAAAACAATATGATGGAACTTACAATCAACGGAACAGTATATCAGTTTAAATTCGGGATGGGATTCTTAAGAGAAGCAAATAAGCTTACCGTAGTTCCGGTTCAGGGAATGCAGGGAACCACAAAAGAAATAGGAGCAAGGTATCTGATCGCTAGTGTTGTGGTTGATCAGGAACCGAATGCACTGGTAGATATGCTGGATATTGCGAATAAGGGAGAGAATCCAAGAGTAACAAAGGCAATGTTAGATTCTTACATTGATTCGGAAGAGGTAGACATCGATGAACTCATGGAGAAAACAAAAGATTTTTTATCGAAAGCAAATGCTACCAAGAAAGCAGTGAAAGAGATCATGAAAGAGTACGAAGAACAGATGGCGAAGAAGAAGACTCAGGAGCTGTAGAAGAAGACCTATATACAACCGTAGCAAGGAATTGTTTCCGGTATTTTGGCTTCACGTCATTTAAACAGGTGGATCAGCTGACATTGGCAGAATATGAACTTATGATGGAGGCTTTGGAGCTTCGGATGCTTGATGAGAGTTTACATGAACATCGTCAGGCATTTTTGAATTTTGCGGTAAAGGCAGAAAAGAAAGCCGGTAAAGGCAAGACCAAACCAGTTTACAAGAGATTCCGGCAATTCTTTGATTTTGATAAAGAATTGAAAAAAATGAAGAATCGAAGGAAACCATCCAGATTTACTGGAATAACCAAACTGCTGGATAGAGAGGAGTGAGAGGATGGCAGAATCGTATAGTGTAAAAGCAATATTATCAGCACAGGACAAAAACTTTTCATCCATTATGAAATCATGCCAGGGATATGCAAATAATCTGAAAACTACTCTCACTGGTGGTCTTGGATTCGGTGCAATGGCTGCAATCGGTGGAAAGGCGATGTCGCTGGTGACAAATTCAGTCAGTGATTTGTCGAAAGAGACGATAGAAACATCGGATTCTATGTATAAGTTGCAGGCAGCTATGAGATTTTCCGGGTATTCCGAAGCGGAAATACAGAGAATAGCCGGAGCAACAGGTACATTAAAAACATATGCAGATAAAACAGTATTCTCCCTGCAGGATGTTATGAGTACATTCGGCTCACTTTCGGCAAATGGAATCAAAGACGCAGACAAGTTGACGGAAGCAGTCGGTAATGCAGTTGCTGTATTTGGTGGAGGTGCAAAGGAATATTCCTCGGTAGCACTTGCGTTTTCGCAGGCAATGGCGGCAGGAGCTTTGCATGCGCAGGATTGGAATCAGATCATTAATGCCAGTCCGCAGCTTGCTGGAGGCTTACGGAAAGAGTTAATTAAGCTGAATCCAACATTAGGGAACGACTTCAAAGGAGCAATGGAAGAGGGCGCAATTACTGCGGACATGCTCGGACAGGCTATCAATAACATTGGTATGACTGACATGGCGAAAGAAGCAGCCACATCCGTAACAACATTTGAAGGTGCTATGGGTAACTTGGAGGCATCTGCAGTAAGCGGAATGATGAAGCTTTATGATACATTCGCAAAGCCTAAAGTGATTGATGCAATCAATGGGATGACCGGTAAGGTGGAGGCTGGATTTGACAAGCTGTCTACGGGTATCCCGAAAGCAATCGAGATTATATCGCCATACTGGGACGTCTTTAAAGACGATGCGGTGAAAGTGGGAAAAGCCTTTGGAGAAGCAGCTAAATCAATCGTTGGAGAAGTGGAAAATCTTACGGGTGCATTTGGGAAAAAAGAAAGCGTAGAAAACTTTTCGGATTCTCTCGGGACTGCGACAGATGCATTAACTACATTTGCGGATTTTTTAAAAGATCATGATAAAGAAGTGGCAAAAGCAATTACATTGTTACCGAAATTATATGTTGCTTTTAAAGGCTTTAAAATAGTCAGTGCAGTTGCCCCTGGTGTCAAAACTTTTGCGGGCGCAATTGTAAGCATGACAGGAAAAGGAATAGCGACACTGGCAGGTAAGCTATTTGGTGTAGCAGCGGGTGAAAAAGCGGTAGGCACTGCAAGCAAAGAATCGTCAGGGACTATCGTAGAATCAGCAAAAGCATTTGTAGCAATTGGCGCAGGAGTAGCATTGATAGCGGCCGGATTTTCCCTTTTGGCATATTCGGCCGTGCAAATCGCACAAGCCGGACCACTGGCAGCAGGAGTACTGATCGGCATGACAGGAGCGGTGGCAGGCTTAATGGTTGTTGCCAAAAATGTGGCGCCGGCTATGACGGCCGGAGCAACCGGATTCATTGCCTTTGGTGCAGCTGTCCTGATAGCGGCAGCGGGGATTGCTATATTATCACTGGCGGCTGTTAATCTGGCGAATGCGGGACCGCTTGCTATAGGCTGTATGGTTGGCATGGTTGCGGCAATTGCCGGACTGGCACTTGGCGCAGCAACACTAGGACCGGCATTGACAGCCGGAGCAGTAGGTCTCGTTGCCTTTGGTGTAGCTATATTACTGGTTTCAACCGGAGCATTGCTGGCAAGTGTTGGGCTTGCCATAGTAGCAGGTGTGCTTCCGACCATTGTGCAATACGGAATTCAGGGAGCGGCTTGCATCGCAACCCTCGGAGCAGGCATGATCGTATTTGGCGCTGGGGCTGCAGTAGCCGGAGCGGGATGCATTGTCCTTGGTGCCGGACTTGTAGTGGTAGGTGCAGGGCTTGCATTAGTTGGTGCAGCTGTCCTGATAGCGGCAGCGGGTGTATTGCTTCTGGCAGCAGGAGCACTTGCCCTTGGCGCCGGTCTTACGGTAGCTGGGGCAGGACTTCTATTGATGGGAGCTGCATTCCCTGCTGTATCATCCGAAGCTTTAGCAACGGTAGGAGCACTGACAGCCTTAACAGCATTATCATTAGGTCTTGCGGCCGGAATGGGAGCATCGGCTGTTGTAGTGGTAGCATTTGGAGCTGCTATGGCAGGCGGAGCAGTTGGCACCCTTGCAATGGTGGTAGCATTAAAGTCTGTCAATTCAAGCATGAAATCCATAGCCGGTAATGCCAAGAGTGCTCAGAGCTCTTTAACAAGTATGAGATCCAGTGTGAACGTAGTGAATACAGGACTGGATGCACTGGGAAGTAAGGCAAAATCTGCTATCAATGCGCTGATCAGTCAATTTACAAATGCGGAAGGAAAAGCAAGAAGCTCCGGGAATGCTGTTGGAAATAACTTCAATAACGGAGTACGCAATGGAATGAACAGAGCGGTATCCACGGCAAGAACTATGTCTGCATCCACGGTATCAGCGATGCGATCAGCCGGATCCGGTTCGTACAGCTGTGGTGTGTATATAGGAGTTGGCCTTGCAAATGGTATGGCAAGTCAGGTCGGACGTGTAAGATCTGTTGCAGCGCAGTTGGCAGCTGCAGCAGAGGCGGCAATCCGGGCGAAGGCACAGATCCATAGTCCGTCAAAAGTAGCAGATAAGCTTGGCGGCTATTTCGGTGAAGGATGGGTAAATGGAATTTCTGATAGGGTCACAGATGCGAAAAAGGCAGCATGGAAACTGGTAGACATTCCGGATTTAGTTCCTGTTCCGGAAATTGGAGCTGGATTAAGAATCGGCATCGAAGATCTGAATGATGATTATGACTACATCAGAAACGAAACCTATACCATTTACGTCCCTGTTGAAGTAGACGGCAGGCAGGTGGCGAAGGCAACGGCGAAATACACCAAAGAAGAAATTGAACAGCAACAGAAAAGAGATCTAAGGAAGAAAGGCATGAGATAAGGAGGGCGGATATGTATAAATTTGTGGACACTACAGAGAGCCAGGAAGAGCAGATACTGCCCTCCGAAGCTCTCAATTTTAACGGAGTCTATTTTGAAAATGTAATCCCCGGATATCGGACACTATATGTGTCCGGCCGGGAGATGATCGAAACAGAAATTACAGATTTGGATACGGAGATTATGGATGGATCCAGATATCGAAGAAAACGATATAAGCCGAGAATGATCACTGTCGGGTATCAGCTGATCGCTAAGAGTAATGCGGAATTCCGGAATGCTTATAACAAATTGAATTCATTACTTGATGTGGCAGAAGCAAAGCTGATCTTCCTGGATGAACCGGATAAGTATTATGTTGGAACGAAGGTGAATGCCGGCGATGTGCCGCATGGCAGGAATGCGATCACTGCAGAAATTGAGTTCTATTGCGCAGATCCGTTTAAGTATTCCGTAGAAGAGTACGAAGTTGCGCCAACTGCAGATGACGGGACAACATTTGTTGTTGATTATAAAGGAACGTATAAAGCACATCCAACGTTCGAAGCAGTGATGGAAAATGGAGAGAATGGATTTATCGGATTCGTTGATCAGGATAAACATATTTTACAGTTCGGAAACATCGAAGATGAAGATGGGGAGACGTACAAAGAAAATGAGACATTGGCTACGCTTCAGGACTTTTTCAATGCACCGGATGATACATCTGGAACGGATTTTATGCATCCTTTCTACGGAGCAAAAGGATCCCTCGGAACATCAACATGGTTTAATACCAAGTTCCTCTCTTTGAAGTCTGCAGGGCAACAGGTTGGTCGCGCAAACGGTGGACTCAGAACCATCATTCTTCCGGCGGACTCAACCGGTGATCAGGAAGGGTGTCAGAACTTTTATTCTTATTTCCACATCCTGTTTTATGCCGGATTGATGGGACAGACCGGAGAAATGTGTATTAACTACCTGACAGCGGACGATAAGCTTATTGCCGGTGTGAACTGGTATAAATCGGATATGAGCGGAAATACAGGACATTATGATTTAGTCTGCTACAATCCGAACAAGAAGAGTACCGATCAGCAGGCGGGACGTGTGCTGAAAACGTACACTTATATGACAAGTCATCTGCGGAAGCAAAATCCGTGGTACTGGAACTGGGGACATTGTGATCTTAGAAAAGAAGGCAGTAAACTTACATTTTTCTATAATGGCAGTTATCCGAGCTTCAATATTCCGGAAATAGCGGATATGAAATGTGCCAAGATTCAGATTGCGATTAAGCAGAGAGGAACAAGATCAGGGAATAAGTATCTTACATACAACGGGATCAATGCTTTTTATTTTCAGAAGTTACATGTAAAAAAATGGAGAGATGTACCGAATAAATTTGCGCAGGACTGCAGTTTGATTGCAAATTGTTCAGATGGATCAATTCGGATGAATGGTCTGCCAAAGCCGGATCTGGGAGCTCTTGGAAATGACTGGGAAACATTTTGCTTGAAGCCGGGAGTTAATCAGGTTCAATGCTTGTGCTCCAGCTGGGCGAAGAAACCGACGTTTAAAATGAAGTACAGGGAGGTGTTCTTGTGATCATATATTTTGCTGACAGGGCAATGAACATTCTTGGATCAGCATCTACCGGACTGCCGAAGGGACTAATAATTACAAATGATAAAAAGACAGAAGAAATATCCGAAGGTGTGGCAATCTTTGAATGCAATTTGGATTACAATTTTGTAAATCCGGATGAGGACGAAGAACAGGAAGTTGATGTGAAGAAGCTTGCTGCAGTCGGAAATTTCATCTTAAAACAGAGTGCGGACAGCAGTGAAGTGGAAGTATATACGATTATTGATTCGACGATAGATCCGATTCAAAGGGATGCATCCATCTATGCTGAAGATGCGGGACTGGATCTGTTAAATGAAGTGGTCGGAAAATATGCTGCAGATAAAGCTTATAACATTGCCTATTACATTAATAAATTTGCATATGATTCCGGATTCGAAATCGGGATCAACGAAGTAAGCAATCTTACAAGAAAGTTATCCTGGGACGGTGAAACTACAGCTACGGAAAGGCTATTGAGCGTAGCTACACAGTTTGAAAATGCTGAGATTGAATTCAGCTTCAAAGTCGAGAATATGGCTGTGACTGGAAAATACATCAATGTGTATAAGAAGAGGGGAAATGATTCAGGTGTAACTTTGACCATTGGCAAAGAGGTTAGTGGATTTCGAATCAAGAGTTCTATCGCAGATCTTGCAACAGCATACCGCTGTACCGGCGGAACACCGGAAGGATCAGAAAATCCGATTACATTAAATGGTTATAAGTACGATGATGGAGATTTTTATGTAGAAGGATCCTATGTGAAATCCCGGAAAGCACTGGAAAAGTGGAGCCGGTATCAGATTAAGACAGAAAAGAATAAGAATGATGTTGGGCATATCGTAAAATCCTTTACATACGATACGACATCGAAATCTGAATTGTGCAATCGAGCCGTATCCAGTCTTAAGAAGATCTGTGATGAAGCTGTTACCTATGAGGTAGAGTTGTTATATCTTCCAGATGGGGTGAAGGTAGGTGACACGGTATCTATTGTTGACGATGACGATAATATATATCTTACTGCAAGACTGTTGAAATTAGAGATGTCAGAATCGAACGATACAAAAGAAGCAGAGCTAGGGGATTATGTAAGACAGGGAAGCGGTATTGATGCAAAAGTTATGGAGTTGGCAGAGCGATTTGAGAAGATCGCTAAGAATCGTAATTTTTATACATGGACAGCCTTTGCAGATGATGAAAATGGAACGGGAATTTCGGCCAATGCTTACGGAAAAGATTATCTCGGAATCGCTACGAACCGGCTTGCGAAAGAAGCTGATCTTTCCGATCCGACGCAGTACACATGGGTAAAGATAAAAGGTGAGCAGGGCATTCCGGGAACAGCGGGTAAAGATGGACAAATGCTCTATGCGACATGTGATACCGCAGCCGGAACCGCAGCGAAAGTTGTAAGTTTGGCGGCTGGAACATTATCTCTCAAAGCCGGAGCAACAGTAGCTGTTAAATTTACTTATGCAAATATAGCATCCAGCCCAACACTTAACATTGCTAGTACAGGTGCAAAAGCAATGTATATCCAAGGCGTCAGGGATGTATACTGGACTGATGGAGCAACAGTAGCCTTCACATATGATGGTGCAAGCTGGAGAGTAGCATCAGAACCGGTATATGCTCCAACCGCTACGATCGGTAATGCTGCTGGATTCAATGTCTTTATAGATGGAACCAGTGTACAAGTTAGGAAGGGGACTGAAGAACTTGCATCCTTCAAAGGTGACGAGATTCGATTAGGAGAGGGTGTCGATTGCGCAAAAGTATTTATATGTAATCTGGAAATAGGTGTGGATAGTGGGGAAATGTATCTTAGAAATGCATCTACTAGAATTTCAACGAAGGCATCACATGAAAGTGGTTCAGCACTTGTACCGTCCGTAGTAGTTAATGATAAGGATACGTATGTGAATGGCAGAGGTATGAGTAGCTTGATAGATCTATATCCTCGGAATATACATCGAATGTCAGCCGGAACAAGAGTAGTTAAAGCAGGAAAAACCGGAACATCCAGGCAGATATTTAGCAATTCTGAGATTAATAGTTTATTGGGTGTTACTGACAGCTCCAATAGTAATACTGCAGTGTTCGTATCTAACGGTGATGGGGCTGCCACAAGTGTTCATTTTGAAGGTGTAACATATCTAAATGACGCCTGGAATGCCGTTTTTAATGCGAATGTAGGATCGGGACCGATTCGAGTGAACTATCTTATTGTATATTGGGGCTAAAAATTATGGATAGAAAAGAAGAACTATTAAAAGTAATCGAACATGACCCGGCATTTCACTCCAGCACCTACAATGGAGGTATAGCCTACCTTGGCAAGATATATAACAACGGAGGTATCACAAGGCTATATGCAAGATAACCAGTTGAAAACGAATCTTTCTTGGAAAACTTTTTCTTCTGCTGTATAATGGCGGTGGAAGGAGGAGATAAGTTGAAAAATCAGAAAGACCTTGTAGTCGGAATTGTTTTAATTTGTGCTTTGCCAGGGATAATTATTGGTATAATTATTATAATGATAAAATGTGGTATATTATCACATGTAAGCAGTGATGGAGTGCTTGGATTAGTAGGCGGATTATTTGGAAGTTTAATATCTGGGTTGGTTGCTTTCTACATATTATATATAAATAGAAAAGATGCACAAAAAAGCATTGAAGAGAATAGAAAAGAAACTGAAAAGATTCAGCACAAGAATTATCAACAAACATTGAGTTATATGAAACAGCAAGTAGCTATTCAGCAGTATAAAGTAAACAGGGAAATATGCAATGATACAATGAAATTAGTAGCAGAGCTAATGAAATTGACAGAGGATTATTATATACACGTTGCTGATAATACATATGGATACTATTTGAAAAAAAATGTAAGAGTAAATGAAATATATGATTTGTTAGAAATGGAATTGTATGGAAAGGATAATGCACCTGAACTGTTACAGAAAATAAGAGAGTATATCCAATCGTTTTGGAAACAAAGGCCTACTCTAAAAACACGGGAAGAAAGACCGGGAGAAGTAGACGAGAAGGGAAGAGAATTGAAATATTTGACAAAAAAATTCTGTAACAATATATTACTAATTGAAGATCCGGCATTACACGATTCGAAAAATAAAGTCAACAGTATTGAATAGGAGAGGTTAACCCCTCTCTTTTTCTATACGAAGAGGTGAATACATGGAAATCAGAGCGAGGCCGTAAGGTCTTATTTTTATGAAAAAAATTAAGAAAGAGTGAGGTATATGAAGAAAATGGATAAAATTTTTAATTGGATCAGCGTAATGTTCGGGCTGATCGGAGGTGTCCTGTCATACTGGCTTGGCGGATGGGACGTGCTTTTAAAGACAATCGTGTTCCTGGCAGTGGTAGATTACATAACGGGAGTAATCAAAGGTATTTATACAAAAAAGCTGTCATCGGAAACTGGGTTCAAGGGATTGCTGAAAAAGATTGTAATGTTTATTGTAATTGCCGTGTCTTTTTCCATCCAAGAATTAATCGGGAATACAATCCCATTAAGAGAAGTTGTGATCATGTTCTATATTTGTAACGAGGCACTAAGCTTATTGGAAAACGCGGCGGTGTTTGTACCGATTCCGGACAAGCTAAGAGATGTATTAATACAGTTAAGGGACAAAGACACGGAAGAGGATTCAGAGGGCGAATAATCGTCCTCTAACATATTATATAGTGTGTGCGACGTCGCACAGAAAGGAGCAATTATGGCACATTTATTTTTAATAGCCGGTCACGGGGCTGGTGACAGTGGAGCTGTTGGATACGGTTACACCGAGGCAGAGAGAGTCCGGGCACTTGCAAGACGAATCGTAGCATACGGAGGAAGTAATGTTACTCTTGGAGATACAAACCGGAACTGGTATGCTGATAAAGGTATTAGCTCACTTAATATTCCAAAAAGCTATCAGATTCTGGAACTGCATATGGACAGCGGAGTAGCTACGGCAAAAGGCGGTCACGTAATCATCAAGGAAGGATACTCCCCAGATCAGTACGATACGGCACTCGCCAACTTCATCGGTTCATTCTTCCCTGGAAGAGCCAACAAGGTTGTAGGCAGAGCACACCTTGCAAATGTCAATCGTGCAGCTACAAAAGGTTACAGTTATCGTTTGCTGGAGAACGGATTTATTTCAAATCATGAAGATTTAAACAAATTCAATTCCAAGATCGATGACTTGGCAAGAGGAATCCTTAAAGCTTTCGGCATCACGTCTGCAGCACCGGTAGCACCAGTTAAGAAGAAAGCAGAACCAATCGACGGAGAGATTAAGGCTGGTGGAGTATTCCAGAACAAGACTGATAAGTTCGGCGCAATCTCATACCAGGCTCATATGAGAGGCATTGGATGGGGCAACTGGCAGTCCGATGGCTTAATGGTTGGTTCTACTGGTCAGAATCGTAGAATTGAAGCGCTTCATATTAAGCCAGACGGAGAGACTGACGTTGTAGTTCATATGAAAGAAATCGGTAATAAAGAATACAAGAACATCAAGAAG